>Ga0209017_10000358_pt1 | contig 46864 bp, 38 predicted proteins | sample YNPBryunderm2012_FD_185812 | JGI IMG/M metagenome (GOLD analysis project Ga0209017, IMG submission 185812) | Anoxygenic and chlorotrophic microbial mat microbial communities from Yellowstone National Park, USA - YNP Bryant MS undermat 2012... ...
CTTCTCAGGCGCTGGGAGATTTTTTCGGCCGCGGTGCGGGCTTCGGAGCCTACTTCAAGGTCACTGACCAGTGATTGGCAGAAAGAAAGCCCGGTTTCGCAGGGAAAATTCAGAAAAGCCGCCAGCACCAGCTTTTTCTCCTCAGCTCGCTGGGAAAGAGAATAAATTTCTTTCAGGGATTCAACCACGGCTTCCGGCTGCCGGTATCTCTCAGAAACAGTCAGCCGGACCAGGCCCCTGATGGCCAGAACCTTTTCCTTCAGGTCAGATGAACTGCGGGCTATGAGCCAGAGGTCATCGCGGGCTTCAACCTCGGGCCATTCAGATAAAGCCCTGACGCAAGCTTCTCTGATTTTTGAGTCCGGACTTTTCAGATAATTTCTCAGGAGTGGCAGAGAATTTCTTTCACCGATTTTCCCGATTATGGAAATAAGTAAGGCCTGCCTTTCAGGCCGCTTTTCCACACCCAATAGGTTCCGAAAATAGCCCGATCGAGCATCGGGCCGGGCACTCTGTTTGGCCCAGGCAGCCATGATGCCAGCCATCTCTTCCTGGAAAGCCTCATCTTCACTCTTATAGGCTATGTTCAGCAGCTCCTCTGCCAGGCTGATATCGCCAAAGGCTCTCAGGCCGCGGGAAACCAGAGCTAGGTCAGCCGAAGGATTGGCTGCTTCTTTCAGGAAATACTCACGGCTTTCCCTGATGTTTCTCTCGCAGGCTGCCAGGAGTAATTCATTCCGCAGAGACTGTTCGGGTGATAAAGAAAGCATTTCCAGAATCTTTTTATCCACCACCTTCCCCCGCAAAGCTACCAGACTTTCTCTGGCTGCTGCCTTTTCATTCCCGCGAGTAGTGGCTGCTTTGCCCGCCAGAAACTGCACCGTGGAGCTATCACCAATCTTTCCTAAGCTGACGATGGCTTCTGTTCTGACCTCAGGTGCAGGCGATTTAGCGGCCAGGTTTACGAGGTATTCCCGGGCGGTTTGAACAGGATAATTAGCCAGAACCGCAGCTACCTGAACCTGAAGGTTATCCGGAAGCCCGGAGAAAAGTCCCAGGTAAGAATCAAGTTTATCCTGAGGAACGAGGCGCGGGATAAGACCGATGGCTGCCTGCCTGGCCAGGTCATCCCGGCTCTTTAAGGCGGTTTGAATTTCGCCTTCGTAATTATTCCCGGCGGCCAGAATTTTTACTTTCCAGGCCGCCAGTTTTTCGGCTGGAGTCAGCGCGGCTTTAAGCAGTGAACTGGCTATGGCTGAGGCGGCTTCATGTTGCCGGTTTTCAATTTCACTGATGGCCGTCCTCAGAAGTGAATCGGCCGCCATAAGGCGAATTTTTTCATTGCCGGATTTCAGGTAATTAAGCAGAATATTGCTGGCTGCGTTACCTCCGATGTTGCCCAGAGCTTCAATTGCAGCTTCTAGAACTGCCGGAGAAGGATTTTTCTTGAGGAGCTTTTCGAGCTGCGGCACCGCAGCAGTCGCTTTTCTATGGCCCAGGCTGCTGATGATGCCTGGCATAACATCGGCCGGCGCCTTTTCCAGAGCGGAAATCAGCACCGCATCTGCTTCATTCCCCGGAATTCTCTCCAGGACAAAGCGGGCCGGGTCGGATTTTTCAGGTTCAGTAATAAATGGAGATAAAGCTTTAACCGATTCAGAGCCGGCAATCCAGCTCAAAGGTTTACTTACGGCAATGCGGGCATCTCTGGTCACCGGGCCAGCAAAAAACTGCAACAGTTTTTTCTCCACCTCAAGTCTCAGGTCCTGATTATCTTTCAGGCTGAAAATGAGTCTTTCCAGCGCCAGAGCCGGGCCTTCTCCCTGGCTGTGGTCAAATTTTTCCAGAGCTTTCAAGACCTGGTCTAACTGTTCCAGGCTGTTCTGCAAACTGACAGCTGGCTGATCTGTTGAGTATGGAGAAATTGAACACGTTGAATCAGAAACGGCCGAAAGTGGAAGTGTAATCAAAAATGAAATCAGGAAAACAAACAAAATAAGAGAGACTTTTTGAACCCTAATTAAAGAAGTTTGACAAGAGGACCAACTTGAACCGCCTTTTCCTGAACAGCAGCTCTCAGCTACAAACTCTGAGCCATATTGAGATTTAATTTTTTGTTCGCTCTTTTTTCTCATCCTCGCTTTTTCACCTTTCATTCCAAAACTGGCACTGGTTAAATTGCCACCAGCCAAAACTCTAAAAGTTTGGCTCTCAAACTCCATTCTTTCCGCCCACCTTGCGTCTTGCACAGCCGAAGCCCTTGAAACTTGTCTCCTGCCTTCTATTTTCATAAATTCATTATTGTTTCTGTTTTTCATGGCCATCTCTCCCTTTTCCCTTCATTCCGGCAGAATCCAGGGTTTACGGCAAGAACGGCTGAGAAGCCTTTCGGCTTCTGGGTCGCCGATTATTTTCTCATTGGCCGGATCCCATTTTATCTTTCTGCCAACAGTCATAGAAATTATGGCCAGATGCCCGACGCTGGCTGAGCGATGAGCTACTTCAGCCGGGGTAATGGTTTCTTTTCTGCTCCTGACGCAGTCCAGGAAATTCTGGTAATGGTCGCGGCTTTTATAGAGCCTGATTTCTTCCGGGCCGATAACTTCGTTCTTGAGGGAAGCCGGTTCGGTTTCAAACTGGCCGCGGTCCACCCACACCCAGCCTTTCTCGCCAATCCACTTGGTTCCACTCCAGATTTGAGGATAGCCGCCAGCTACAATCATCGGTGTGCCGTCAGCATATTTAGCTTCAACCCAGTAGCGCAGGGGGCTGTTGTAAACCCCATCTTTTGGATATTCACCGCGTGCTTCAATCTCTAAAGGTCCGGTGCCGTCCCAGCCCATGCCCCAGTGCGCGATGTCCACATGATGGCCCACCCAGTCCAGGAGCTGGCCGCCGCCAAAATCCATGTTCCAGCGCCAGTTCATGTGCACCCGCGATTTACAGTATGGCCAGTAGGGAGCCGGCCCCAGCCACATTTCGTAATCAAGCTCCGGTGGTGGAGGTTCAATTTTATCCTGGCCAAAGGTGCCGGCAAAATCGTGATGACCTTCTGGCAAGCCAACTTCAATGCGCAGGACTTTGCCGATACGGCCGTTACGCACTAGCTCGGCCGCCCGGTGAAAATTCTCCACTGAGCGCTGCCAGCTTCCGGTCTGCCACACCCGGCCGTAGCGTTCAACGGCCCTGACCAGAGCCCGGCCCTCGGCTAAATTGTGGGTCAGAGGTTTTTCACCATAAATGTCACAACCGGCTCGGGCCGCACTTATGGACAGCAAGGCATGCCAGTGGTCGGGCACCGCGATAGATACCGCATCTATATCTTTTCTCAGAAAAAGCTCCCGAAAATCGGTGTAAGCTTTACAGGATTTGTTGCCGTACTTTTTATCAACGATGTTTTTAGCCCGGGCTAAATGATTCCTGTCCACATCACAGACAGCCACCCACTGCACCTCATCTTTGCTAAGGAAAGCTTCCATGTTGGGAATGCCCATCATGCCAAAGCCGATGCCGGCCATGACGATGCGGTTAGAGGGTGCCGGTCGTTTGTCACGACCGAGAGCTGAAGCCGGCACAATGGCTGGAAAACCCAGGCCGACTGCAGCCGCCACTGAAGCTGCTTTTAAAAACTCTCTTCTGGAAATTCTTTTTTGGTTTTTGTCCATTTTTATTCCTCTTTTAGATATTAATATTTTTAGACAATAAAACTACTCAATCTCTTTTTAAACCAACTGGGTCTGGAAATCAAAGCCTATTTTTCTCAAGGTCTGGCTCCCGCTTTGTTCTCATCGCTTCAGACAGGAAACTTAAAAGAAGACAGCTACTCTCAGAAAATAAGGCGAAAAGACGGCAATTCGTCAACTCAGAATTCATCCAGGGCGAGTCGTCCTCTTAAATTTTTTTTATCCTGTTGCCTGTCTTTATTATTTGTGGTAATGCTAGAATAAAGGAGGGATATGATGAAAGGTTTAAGTAGCAGCCTGGGAATAGTGTTTCCTCTGATTCTCGTTTTTTTTCTGGGGCTGGTCACATCTGCCAGCCTGCAAAAAGCCGGTGATGAAGCTCTTGGCACCAGAAAATACAGCGATTATCAGACTCCAAAATTCTGTGGCCTCCAGTGCCACAATAACATCTACCAGCAATGGAAACAGTCCATGATGTCCCAGGCCTACACCCACCACTGGGATGAGATTGAATACTTCAAGCTGGCTGTTCCTCATGCCGAAAAAGACCCGGTAGTGGCCGGGGTTAAAGCTGGATGCAACGGCTGTCATAGTCCTCTGGCCTTCCTGGCTGGCGATGTCCCCCCACCCCATCCCTCTAAAGGCAGCCGAGCCAATGAGTCTGTTTCCTGCGAGGTCTGTCACACCATAACTGGCTTTGCCGGTGATGTTCCCTATAACTTTAACTGGATATCAGAGCCAGGAAAGATCAAATACGGTCCCAGAGGCGGTACCACTTCTCCAGAACATAACACCGTTAAATCAGAATTTCTGAAAACCGCTGAATTCTGTGGCACCTGCCACAACGAAAAAAGCCCCTACGGAGTCTGGGTTAAATCAACTCACTTAGAATGGAAGGAAGGCCCTTACGCCAGAGAGGGGGTTCGTTGCCATGATTGCCATATGACCTATGCACCAGGCAAAAGCGCCTCTATGGGCAAGACTTATCCGGATGTCCGTCAGCATCTTTTCCACGGTGCTCATGACCCGGGTAAGGTTAAAGGAACCGTTGAGCTTCGCGTTCATCCGGATATCAACGAAGCTGCTCCTGGCGATAAAGTCAGGTTTACTATAGTGCTTTTCAACCAGAAAACTGGCCACAAATTCCCAACCGGGTCGGTTGAAGACCGCATTGTCTGGATGCACGTAGAAGCCGTGGATGTTAAAGGTAAGGTTTATCACCTGCCAGTGGATAAAAAAGGCTTTCCAGGGGAAGAATATACCATTGCTGCCGACACCCTGGCTTATCAGGACATGGGTATCGCCCTGGGTGACCCCAATTTTAAGGGGGTGCAGCGCGACGGCGTGCCAGTTGGCAACCGCATCTTCCGTATGCCTTATTTTGACCCCCAGGGCCGGATGACCATCCAGCAGTGGAACACTAAGTCGCTGGGTGTAGATTACAGAATAGGGCCAAGGGAAACCAAAATTGAAACCTGCACTTTTCAGCTACCTGATACCATACCGCCGGGACCGCTGACGGTCACTGCCGTCCTGAATTACCAGAAACTGGTCAAACCGGTGGCTGATTTCCTGGGTGTGCCACCAGACGAATCAGAAATCATAGAAGTTAACCGGCATTCAACAACTATCAAGATAGTAGACTGAATTAATCCATAAATAAAGCTGACCGGAGGTGACGATGGGAAGAAAGCATCAAATTGTTACTTTATCTTTATTCCTGCTGGCTTTCCTGACCACTGAAGCCCTGGCCATTCCCTCATTTGCTCGCAAGTACAGTATGAGCTGCAAAGTCTGCCATACTCCCTTCCCCAAGCTAAAAGCCTATGGGGAAGAATTCGCCGGCAATGGCTTTGTGATTAAAGATAAGGAAACGCCGCGTTATAACATTGACACCGGAGATGATCTTCTTTCGCTTTTAAGAGAAATACCCATAGCCATACGTTTTGACGGCTTTCTAAACTTCAACAACTCTGGGAGCAAAGGACTGGATTTCTCCAGCCCGTTTGTGATCAAACTTCTATCTGGTGGTGAGCTAACCAAGAATATCGCCTACTACCTCTATTTCTTCTTCAGCGAAAGGGGCGAAGTGGCTGGCCTGGAAGATGCTTTCATTATGCTGAATGATTTGTTTAAGACCGACCTTGATATTTACCTTGGCCAGTTTCAGGTTTCAGACCCTCTTTTTAAGAGAGAATTGCGATTAACCTATGAGGATTACCGGATTTATAAAGTCCGGGTCGGTCAGGCTCGAGCCAACCTGACCTACGACCGGGGAATCATGCTCACTTACGGCCTGCCCACTGGTACCGACCTGACGTTTGAAGTGGTAAACGGCCTGGGCCTGCTGCCAGCCGATGAAGTCGGCTCTTTTGACACCGATAAGTATAAGAATTTTATACTCCGAATCTCTCAGGATGTTTTTAAAAACTTAAGAGTCGGTGCTTTTGGCTACACCGGCAAAGAAAAGCGGGGAGAAGCTATCAACACCCTGTGGATGATAGGAGCAGATTTTACCTGGGGCAGCCCCAAGCTGGAGCTAAATGTTCAGTACGTGGAGCGAAAAGACAAAAACCCCTATTTCTACATACTGAGCCCCGAGAAAATCGCCACCCGAGGCGGCTTTGCCGAGCTGATTTATCTTCCTCAGGCCGATGATTCCCGCTGGTATGCGGTCGCTATCTTTAACTGGGTAGATTCAGAGCAACCGGATCTAAAATATACTTCAGCTGGCCTGCACTATGGTTATCTGCTGAGAAGAAACATGCGTTTAGCTGTGGAAGGCACCTACGTCTTTAAGAGTGATCTGCCAAAGCATTTCCGGCTGGGTCTGGGGTTGATTACTGCTTATTAAGCCACTTGCTTCAATTCATCACTATGAAATTGCTCAATTAAGCGGATTTCCTGGAGTCCCAGCCGAATTAGACAGCCTCTCAATCCGCTCACTGACACTGCGGTAGGTCGGATTCCAGGATTTAATGTCCCGATAGATGGACAGCGCTTTCTCCAGGTCCCCGGTCTGCTCATAAATTAAGCCCAGGTCAAACATCAGAGCGAAATACTGGTCCGTGCCAGGCGCTACCAGTTTGATGGCCCGATTAAGCCAGCGCTCGGCTTCTTCCATATTCCCCTTCAACCGATAGCAGTGGCTGATGAGGGTCAAAGTTTCCAGAACGAGGCTTTTGTCTTTTGAGGCTATGTTAAATTCTTCTATGGCTTCATCCAGCAACCCCTGTTCCATAAAAGCCAGACCAAGCTGCAGATGAATCTGAAAATCTTCTTCCGGAATTTTATCCCTGACACCTTTCCGGAATTCACTGACAATGCTGCTCAGTTCCTTCTCAAACTGGGTAGTTACACCTTTCTTCTGCCTTTGATAAATAGCTGAGATCATGGCCAGTTCGGCCCGGATATTCTCTTGGAGATCATAATATTTCTTTTCCCGCCCATCGGTGGTTATGATAGGGACAATTCCTGTATCGCTGAAAATATCTAAAGGGTTTACTTTATCTTCACCCAGTATCTGTTCGTTAAAAGGCAGGGAAGTTTTCCTTTCCTCCTTTTCCTGCCTTTTACCCTTGGTTGTCCTGAGAACCTGGGTTTCGATGGCCGTGGCTTTTTCCACCTTTTTAATCAGCTCTTCCTCACTCAGCTGAGTTTTCAGGCTGTCGATGTAATTTAGCTTCTGTTTGATCATAGAGTCGTTCGGATACTTCAGCAGCAGACCTTCAATAACTCTCCGGGCCAGCCTGTTCAGACCTTCCTGGAGGTAAACGTCAGCCTGAGCCAGACCGGCTTGAATCTCTTCTTCCTGGTCTTTGGAGGGGACCCAGGTGTCGTAAACTGCTTCTTGTTCCTCGGTAATCATCAGCTCTTTTTTTAGTTCCCGGTATTCCTTAGCCAGTTTTTCGTCAGAAGGCTTTAGCTTTAAGAGTTCGGCATAGACCGGAAGCATTTTGGTCTTTTCACCAATTTTTTTAAGCTCAGCCAGGATAGCTCGATCAACCTGTTCCAAACGGCTCAGGTCTTTATTCTCCCTGAAAATGGCCGCCATTTTTTCCATCGAGGGCAAATGGTCCTTATGAACCGTTAGAATCAACCCCAACAAACCGATGGCTTTATCTTCCTTTCTTTTCTTAAGGTAGCTATCAATCAAAGGCTCAAAATACTCATAGGCTCGGTCAACTTCTCCTTCTCCCAGGTTAATCCGACCGAGCTTATAACGAGCATTTACGTTCAAGGGATAATAATTCAAAATTTTGGTGAAGACTTCCTTGGCTAATGAAAACTTTCCTTCTTCGAAATAAACATTGCCCAGAAAACTTAGAGCTTCAAGGTCATTGGGATTCTTTTCCAGAGCTGCTCTAGCCAGGTCCATAGCTTCTTCAGCTTGCCCTTTGAGCCGCAGAACCTGAGCCAGTTTTAATCTAGCTCTGGGGCTTTCGGGATTAAGTTTTCTGGCTTCCAGGACTAATTTATGAACTTCATCAATTAAACCGGCAGCCAGTTTTAGTTCGGCCGCTTCCAGCAGTTCATTAACGGCCCGGTCTGTACGCCCATCCAGCTTATATAGGGCAGCCAGCTGCATTTTCAGATTAAGGTCATCTTTATCGAGTCTAACCACCTTTTCGTAAAGCTCGATTGCTTTTTCGACCTGTTTAGCTCTGAGATACTTTTCAGCAATTCTCAAGTATTCCTGTTTGGCTTCAGCAGTAAAGCCCTGGCGGGAATAAAGGTCTGCCATCCGGATAAAATACTGGGGGTTTTCGGGGTTTAAGCGGCAGATCTTTTTTAATATGGCCAGAGCTTGAGAGTACTGGCTCTTTCTCTCGTACTCACTGGCCACTTTTTCAAAAGATTTGATGGCTCTCTCAGATTGGCCCAGCCGAACATAAAGGTCACCAACTATATTGTTTATGCTAACATCTGCGGGGTCATCCTCAAGCAGCTTTTCATACTCAATGATGGCCTCTTTAATCTTGCCGGCCCGGACGTACCGCTCCGCCTGCTCGATGATCTTAACCCGGTCTAATTTGCCGTTCATTTTATGAGGACCTTATCTCTGAAAAGCTTAAAACTTTTTCTGTGCAAAAAACAGGGGCCTTTTTTCTCCAGTGCCTGATAATGAGCTTCGGTAGCATAACCTTTATTCTGGCAAAGGTCATAACCTGGGTATATTTCATCCAGCATTTTTATTAGCCCATCCCTAAAAACCTTGGCCACTATTGAGGCTGCGGCAATAGAAAAAACTTTCCTATCTCCCTTTGGCACAGCCATCTGACAATAATCTATACCTTTCAGGGGATTCCCGTCAACCAGAATAATATCAGGAGAGGAATTAAGGTCTTCCAGAGCTCTTTTCATAGCTAACTGACTGGCCCGGAAGATGTTCAGTCGGTCAACTTCCAGATGGGTAGCATAACCTATCCCCAGGTCCGAAGCATTTTTCAGGATTAAGCGGGCCAGCTCCATTCTTTTAGTTGAGTTGAGAAGTTTGGAATCATTAACTTCCTCAGTCCAGATGGGTTTATTTCCAAAAAAAAACTCTCTGCCAAAGACCACAGCTGCGGCCACCACCGGCCCCACTAAAGAACCCCTTCCAACTTCATCCAGGCCGGCCAGGTGTCGATATCCCTGCCTGAGTAGTTTCTTCTCAGTTTGAAACCCAATCATTGAAATAATTTTATAAAAAAACTCCCTCTACGTCGATATGATAATGATAGTATTTTATAGTTGAGGTGGCTGAATAACAGAGGAGATTGATTACTGCTGTTCTTCCTTAAGCTTGGCTGCTTTTCCCTTGAGCTTACGTAGATAGTAGAGTTTAGCCCGGCGGACCTTTCCGTGCCGGACCACTTCAATTTTCTTGATCATTTTTGAATGAAGGGGAAAAATTCTCTCAACCCCGATGCCGTAAGAAACTTTCCTGACGGTGAAGGTGGCCCCCAGACCTGAACTTCTTTTAGCTATTACATCGCCTTTGAAGACCTGGATCCTTTCCTTATCACCCTCTTTAATCAGGACATGGACCTTAACTGTGTCACCCACTTTGAATGGCTCTATATCCTGGCGGATGTACTTTTCCTCAACCATTTTTACTAAGTTCTTCATGGCTCTTTCCTTTCTTTTTTAATTTCTTCAAGGAGAGCTTCCTCTTCCGGAGATAGCTTCCTTGATTCTAATAAATCTGGCCGGCGGGCCAGAGTCTTTTCTAAGGCTTTTTTCAACCGCCACCTGGCGATTTTTTTGTGGTCACCGGAAAACAGAATCGAAGGAACACGATAGCCACGAAATTCCCGTGGCCGGGTATACTGAGGAAAATCCAGCAATCCAGCAGTAAAAGAATCATGGCGAACAGATTCTTCTTTACCCACCACTCCGGGGATAAACCTGGAAACTGCATCCACCACCACAGCCGCAGCCAGCTCTCCGCCGGTTAGAACATAGTCACCTATGGATATTTCCCTGTCCACCAGATGCTCTATGACCCTTTCATCAACTCCCTCGTAGCGACCGCAGATGAGAATAACCTGATCAAACCCGGCTAGTTCTTCCGCCAAAGTTGAGTTAAAAGTCTCTCCCTGGGGAGTTAAAAGACAGGTAACAGACCCCTGGGGCTTTCTAATAGCTTCTACTGCCCTGAAAATGGGCTCCGGTTTGAGAACCATACCTTCCAGTCCTCCATAAGGTCTGTCATCAACCTGCCGGTGCTTATTGGTTGCAAAATCTCTCAAATCGTGAACTTTTATTTCCAGGATTTTTTTCTCCACAGCCTTTTTCACCACCCCGGCCGAAAACAGGCTGTTAAAAATACCGGGAAAAATGGTGATTATATCAAACCTCATTTAGCTCCAGCAGACCCTCCGGCGGGTCTATAACAATTTTTTTTGCCGAAGGATCTATCTTCTTACAAATCGCTTCAACCAGTGGTACTTCAACCTTTCTGGTACCTGTATCTACCACCAGAAGGCTGGATTCTCCTATAGTAATAAGCTCTAAAACCTCTCCTACTGGCTTACCCAGCGTTGTTTCCACCTGACAACCGAGCAGCTCAAAATCATAATAGGTACCCTCTTCCAGGGAGGGGAAATCCTCTACTCGGACTTTTATTTCTCTGCCTCTTAGGGCCTCAGCTTCACCTAAGCTATTAACACCTTTTAACTTCAAAAAAAGAGAGTTTCGGGCGAGGTAGCAATCTTCTAGCTCGTATTCCCTGACCTCTCCTTCCCTCAGAATGAAAATTTTTTTGAAGAATGGCTCTCTCAGATTTTTAAGATATAGCTTTATCTTCAGAGTGCCATTCTTTCCTTCACTCCGGATTACCCTTCCGATGGAGATTAAATCAACCTTTTTCAATGATTTCCAGGTTGAATCTCCGTTTCATCTTCATCCCGGCTGCGCCCAGGATAACCCGGATGGCTCGAGCAGTCCGGCCCTGCTTTCCGATCACCTTTCCCAGATCTTCGGGAGCAACCTTGAGTTCCAGGATGGTGGTCTGTTCCCCTTCAAGCTGGGAAACCTGAACTTTGTCCGGATTGTCCACCAGTGACTTGGCAATCATTTCAACCAGTTCTTTCACAGTAACCTCCTTTAAGACTTAGAATCTTGGGTTGTTTTTTGTACTTTAACTGCTCTATTTATCAATGAATTAACAGTTTCCGATGGTTTAGCCCCTTTATTAAGCCAGTAATTGACCTTTTCTAGGTCAATTCTGAACTCTACGGGTTCGGTTCTGGGATTATAATACCCGAGGGTATCCAGAGTTTTGCTCTGTCTGGCCCTTCTGGAATCGATAGCTACGATGCGATAGCTGGGTTTTTTCTTAGCTCCAAATCTCATCAGACGTAATTTAATCATGGTCAGCTTCTCACCTTCTCAAAAAATAGACTAAAATATTAGCCAAAAACCAGAAAATAGTCAACCAAGACCATTTTCTGCCGGGACAGCCTTATTATAGCCATATTGAACTCTGTTTTGCAACTCATTCTTGACAGAAGGGTGGGTTTTGGCGTTAAATTATGGAAGCGCTGGAAAGTCTGGCCAGATTGAGGAAGAAGGCTTGGCAGGCGAGAAGAAGCTTCTAATTAAATTTCTTTACCTAATAAATAACAACTACCACGAAAAAGATCTTGAAGAACTTATCATAGCTCTGGTAGAGTTGCTTTTGCCAACCATCAAGAGAGAAGCTGGACCTTATTTAAGGCTGGCCAACTATCAGCAAAGAGATATCGCCTTGATAACCATTTCCTCTCTCTTTATCAAAAATTCCGATGGACGCTTTCCGGTGCTGGAAAAATTGTTCAATTGGAAAATAACCGAAAAATTCCTGATTGCGGGGGAAAGGGATTTTAAGAGGTACCTAAAAAAAATACTCAGTCGACGCCTAAAACAGACTTTTTATTACCTGAGTAGTGAAATCCGGCCCGAAAGAGCCCGCATCCGAAAGGAAATCCTCTACTCTTTGAAAAAAATTCCGGACTTTAGAATCAACAAAAAAAACCACTTAACCCTGGTCAACTTTTGCCCTGATGGGGACCTGAGCCAGAGGCCAGAAGGTTCAGCCGAAAATGAATACAGTAATCTTTTATACCTCTGCCTTAACGCCTGTCTGGGTGGTCTCCAGGTTCCGCGGTTTCTCAAACGGCTGGCTGCAATTCTTCGAGAAAAGCAGATGGCTATAGAAATCCCCCTTTCCAGCCTGGTTGACCTTTATGTGGAAACCCAGAAAAATTATCTGCTGACTGGACTCGGATCCATTCCCTTTGCCAGTCAGCAGGAACCTGAACAATTGGTCAATTTTTACGAAAATTTTCACAAATGGCAGTCTGAACTTCAGGAAAAAAATGCTTTGCTCCTTAACAAATACATCAGAAAAAACAAAATGACTGCTTCGGAAAAAGAAAACTACTTGAAAGCCCTTAATGATCTGATTCTGGATTGGTATGACGGAGGACAGGAAAAACCCCTGCTGGACTACCTGAAAAAATATCAGCCAGATCTTCAATCTGAAGATTACAGGAAAGAGAAGCGAAAAATCTTTGAATATCTGGTAAAAAACTCTAAAAATTTCTTCAAAAATAAACTTCAGGCTGAGGCGTAAAAAGGGGAATTATGAGCAAAGCGGGCAAGCCTAAAGAAAAATCCGAATCTAAGGACTTTTGCTGTTCTTTATGTCAGAAGACTGAATTCAAAGAGACTGTGACTCTCTTCCACTGGTACACCCAGACCTCTCCCTTTCCTTACCTGCTGGGATTTACAGGAAGAACCCCATTTGAATTATACGCCGAAAAAATTACTCTGGCCTCAGCCGACCGAAAATTCCTCCTGAGGATTCTTAAAGACACCCTGTCGGGAGAACACCAGGCCTATCTGCTTCACGAGGAGGCTCACAAGTATCAAAACACCTTTATAACTTTCGAACATTCCTGGAAAGAATTTCTCACCGATTGTCAAGGGCAAGCCAGACTGGGTAGAATTGACCTGGAGTTATATCCTGTTAAAGCTTCCGTTTGTCCACCCTGTGCTATATTTCAGATACCTTCCTTTCTTAACTGCGCCAGGCGTATTTTTCCTTCTTACGCCAATGAAAACTGGAAAAATTCAAGCCTTGTGATGGAATTATTTCGAGAACAAACTCCTCTTACCCTGAAAATCCAGGTAGAAAAGCCCGAAGTTGAGTCTGAACTGAAGAGAATAGTTCTGATATTAAACAATCGGGAAAGACTGATAGCTGTACCGAGAAAAGGACTGGCTCTGTTTGAGCTGCCAGAAAAAGTTATTCCGGTTCAGGCCAATTTATATGAATAATCAAAACCACAGCCCAAGCAGTATTTCTCCCTTGCAGATGGAAAATCTTTTCAATCAGACCCTCACTAACATTTCCTCAGCCCTTAATGATCGGGAGAAAGTTTGTTTAATAGCTGAATTTCTGCAATCAACCAGGCCTCTGCCGGCAAATCTTACTTACTCATTCCACCTTCAGCTGGCAGGATTATTCCTGTATCTAACTGCCAACTTTCAGCCAGATTGCTGCCCACCTGAAGAATTAAAGATTTATTTAAGCGCATCCCGATATCTGCAGTCCAGGTTTGTCGGACAACTGGAAGAAAACCTTTTCAGGGAATCCCAGAATAATCTTTATTTCTATCTGGCCCTCAATCATTTTTATCTGGGAGAGTTAGAGGAAGGACTGACTGCTCTGCTTTCAAGGCAGGAAATAAACAATGAAACAAGCAGTCCTTCTAAGCAAGAGGAATTGGAAAAACTTAAAAAAGAGCTGACGCCAATTTTGCCCGAAATAAGACAGAATGCTCAGAACAACGAACTTATTGTCAAGGTGTTATTCGACCATCTCAAGAAGCTTGCTGGACTGGACCAGGATCTTGATTTAGTTATGGAAAAATGGAAGAGCTTTTCGGGCTGGCGTGACGATAGTATTTACTGCTGCCTGGTAGAAAGCTCTGGCCTTTTGAAATCCGCTGAACGAGCCAGAATAATTTCTTTAGAAAGTCGCTGCCGTCGATCAACTACCGTTGAGAGCCAGAATCTGGTCAGGTTTTCCAACCTTCCGGCTTTCAGTAAGGAAGAAATTTACCTCAGTGCCACTGACGCCATGGAAGCCGCTGACTTTTCTATAAACAAACACTTCCGTTTGACTTTGCCTCCCTGTACCCTGATTTTTTCTTTTTCTGAAAAAAATTTCAGATACTCCGGAGAAAGCCTGGGACTCCCCCTGGCCCTTATAGCTCTTGCCCAGAAGCTCCTTTCAGCTGAAAGCCGCTATCATCTCAGTTTTTCCAGAGAGGCAGCCTTCACCGGGAAAATTGATCTTACCGGAGAAATTAAACCTATTGAAGCTGAGGGCCTGGGGCTGAAAATCAAGGCTGCCTTTTATTCAGGAATTAAGTATCTGGTAATTCCTGCTTCCAATCTTAAAGAAGCCAGGAGCGTTCTGTTCAATCTGCTGTCCAGACACCCCTGGAGAAAACTGGAATTGATCCCCGCCAGAACCCTGGAAGATGTCCTTAATGACAGTCGAATCACCTTAAAAAAAATAGATTCATATGCCCGTTACCTATTAAGAAAAAAGAAATTCACCATGAGAAAATGGCTTCTGGGCTTTCTGGCAGCCGGAATCGTAATCTCTTCTTTTATTTTAATAAACCGAAACCCCTCTTATCATTTCTGGAAAATACGGCATCCAGTAGTTTTAGAAGTACATAATGGTAATCTTTTTGCCAGGAATCAGGAAAGGCAGCTTCTCTGGGTATACAGACCCTCCAAACCCATAGTAGCTGAAAGTCTGCAACAGAAATTTGAAGACCTGGATGGAGATGGAAATCCAGAAATTCTGGTTAGCGGTAACTACAAAAGTGATGAAAAATTGAGCTCAGAAATCTTTTGCTTTAACAATAAAGGAGAGGTTCAGTGGAGCTTCAGACCAGGAAAAAGAATCCAGACCCTGACTGATGAATTTTCCAATCACTTCATCATTAATAGGTTTGAGGTTGCCGCTTTCAACCAGAATTCACCTGAGAAAAAGGTGCTAATAATAGCCAATCATACTACCTGGTATCCCTCTCAGATAACCCTCTTAAACAGCCGCGGGGAAATTCTTGGAGAGTACTGGCAGGCCGGCCGCCTCGGTCGGGATACTCTGGTCATAGAAGACCTGGATGACGACGGCTGGAAAGAAATAATTCTGGCCGGGACCAATAACGATTTCCAATCAGCCTGTCTTCTGGTTCTGGACCCGCGAGCCATAATCGGTTGTTCACCGTCAAGTGGTAATCCCGAATTTCAGTTCAAAGATTTACCACCTGGGAAGCAGGAGTATTACCTGCTGCTTCCCAGAACCACCATCAATAAGGTCATGGGCATTCGAAATTATGTAACCCTGGTCGAAATCTCTCGGCAGGACCGGACTATAGACGTCACAACTGCAGAATATTCAAAGGAGATGGACTGCGGAATGAAATACAGCTTTGACTTTAACCTTAACCCCTTGCTATCCAGACCAGCCGATTCCCTTATCGAAAAGATAAAAGAATTGGTAATTTCAGGCCTTGTACCTCCACATGCTTTGACCGAACTGAGAAGTCTAAAAGACAGAATAAGATACTGGGATGGAGAAGCTCTGGTTAACCATCCAGTCCGCAATAAAAAGCTGAATTTTTAAGACTTTTTCCTAAATTCTTGCCAGATTTTTCTGCAAAATCAATTTTCGTCAGCCTAAATACTTTTTAGGTGGAGGCAAGGGCAGAAGGAAGGTGGGAACCTTCTTTTTTCTATGAAAATATCGGCCCTTTATTAAGGTAAAAAAGACACAAAGCGGAGATTTCTAATTTTTTTTACTACATATTACCCTTCCTTAGCCGGTTAAGGCAACGGGCCCAAATACCTACCAAAACGGTACGTTTCTTACTAAAATATAATGATAATGTAAGATATTTCTTAAAATTTATAACTGGATATGGATAACGACCATATGGAGCATTCAAGCCTGGTTAAAGAATTCTTGAGCCATAAGGAAATCGCGGTGGTTGGCGCTTCCAGAAATCCGGCTAAATACGGGTACATAGTGTACAAAAGATTAAAAGAGGCAGGATATAAGGTCTATCCCGTAAACCCCCTGGCTCATTACATTGACGGGGACCAGTCCTACCCAGATCTGCAAGCCCTGCCCCGCTCGGTCAGGGCCGCAGTGGTGGTAGTTCCCCCAGAAATCTCTATTGAAATAGCCAGACAGGCGGTTGAAAGCGGGTACACCCACCTCTGGTTCCAGCCTGGCGCTGAATCATCTTCAGTAATCCAGTACCTTCAGGCCAGGGGACTCAAGGTTATTCATGGAGCCTGTTTACTGATAAAGGTTGGGGCCTGATTTGACCTGGTCTATACCCGGTTTGTTTTGCTCATAACCTGTATATTTTTTTGATAAAAGACTCTTTATCCCGCCATTTTTCCTTTACTTTTACATTAAGGTCGAGAAAGACTTTCTTCCCGGTCAGAAATTCCAGCTCCTCGCGGGCCTGAGTTCCTATCTTCTTAATCATAGAGCCTCCTCGCCCTATGATTATCTTTTTCTGAGAATCTTTTTCCACATAAATCTCGGCATAAATTGCCAGAAGGTTCTTTTCTGGCTTTTCTTCTATTTTCAAGACCTCAACAGCTACCGAATGAGGGACCTCCTGGTAAGTATTATTTAAGACCTTTTCTCTCACCACTTCGGCCGCCTGAATGGTCGGAGGGTAATCAGTAGTCATATTTTCCGGATAAAGAGCCGGTCCTTCCGGAAGATAAGCCATTATTTTATTTATAAGTTCTTCAAGGCCATAACCGTGCAAGGCAGAAACTGCAACCCAATTTTCTACAGGTAAGACCTCAAGGACAGCTTGCTTGACTGTTTCCAGCTGTTTTTCCTCAACCAAGTCTTTCTTGGTCAGGGTCAAAAGACAGGGTAAAGCCGTTTTTCTGATCTCTTCAGCCAGGTGCCTGTCCTCATCCGTAAGCTGGCTCGAAGAATCCACCAGAAAAAGCACCAGATCCACTTCTTTTAAAGCCCCGGTTACCTGAGAATTAAGGAAAGCTCCGAGGGCATCCTTGGGCTGATGAAAACCAGGCGTGTCAACCAACACTATTTGACCTTCCGGTCTGGTTATTATCCCCCGCAGCTTGAAGCGTGTGGTCTGAGGTTTTTCGGAAACGATACTTACTTTTCGGCCGATTAAGGAATTGATAAGAGTTGATTTACCGGCATTCGGTTTGCCCACCACTGCCACAAAACCCGATTTCATTTTCCTCTCCGAAATTTTTATTTCCCGCTCCCGGGAAAAGATGCTCTCATATTTTATCCAAACTTCGGCAAAAGACAAAGATTTAAGGCAAAACTGTTATCTTTTGAGGGTAAATTCACCAGCTAATTTCAGAGTCAGCTATATCCTTTCTTTAGTCCAATCAAAGGAAATAGATTACAGAGAAGCTTTCTCTGATTATAAGCCCCTCCTTTAAACTAAAGAACTGAGAATTCAAGCTCGTTCCCGGACTTAAGCAACCAAGCAGCTTCTTAAATCCTGAAATCAAAGCTTTCTTTTCTAACCGGACTTTAGCTCAATGCTTAGTCCGGCCAGCATTTGAAGCATTACCTCCAGACTTGCCCGAATTCCCGGATGAGCCAGAGTTACTGGTTGGGGTGGCAGTGGCACTGGAATCATTACTGCCCGAGGTAGCAGAAGATGAAGAATTCAGACCGTAGCCGCCACCATCTTCCCGGTAACGAACCCTCTGAACCACTCCATAGGGAGTAATCCTCAGTCCCATTCCCCTGGCTTCTCTGGAAGTAAGCCCCAGCTGGGAAGCAACAATCTGGTTGCTGAGGCTGTCATAGAAAATCCTGATTTTTAATTCCCTGGCTACTTTTAGGTCAGGATTCCAATCTCTGAAGCGAGCCTCAGTGGTAACCTGAAGCCTCAGGCCTGTTTTTTCTGGAACTGCTTCCGATTGCCCCCTTTTTATTAACTGAGAGCCGGCGGGCGGGGTGCCCCCCTGTCTTTCAGGTTCCTGATTGAGGTTGGGAGTATAGCTTTTTCCCTCAAATTCCTCTGAACCAGCCTGATTTTTATGTCGCATAAAATGAAAAACAGCCTGATTGCGGGCTGGAATGTTTCCCCTCTTTGCTTCTGGTTCTCCGCCAATCTGTTTGTGGCTATTCATAAGACTGCTGAATTCACTCCAGGGAATTCTTTTTTCCTGAACCCTTATTACTCCCAGGTCCTCAGCTTTAACTACTATCGGTTCTGGTGGCTTCACTCCTACCCGGCTCAGGGCTTCCGGGTCCTTATTTTTCAAAGCTCTGGCAAAACTGGCCACTACTTTTTTATAGCTTTCTGGCAAGGGTATAGAAGAGCCAGTCGGTTTTTTGAGCTGGTCCTTGTTTATTTTGCTCAGAATATTTCTTTCGGCAGGTTGCCCTATCTGACCTGGAAGGGAGCTACCTGGCCCATAAATTTCATAATATCCGTAATAGCCATAACCCAGCCAATCAAATAGGCTCCAGGGCCGCCAGGAATAATAGCCAAAATAGAAATCCCAAACAGCCCAGGCCGGAGCAAATGCCGAGCCCGGTATCCAGATCCAGCCTTTCTTCTTATCCCACTGCCAGATACCAAGATGGTAAGGTACCCAGCCCCAGGGCTCCTCAGGTACCCAGAAAAGCTGGCCGCTCAGGTAAGTCCAGCGTCCGTAATAATAAGGGGCCCAGCTGCCCCAGGGATAATAGTCGTTATAAAAGGGGCGCCAGACATAGCCGTAGTAATCATCCCAGGTCCATTCTCCATACCTGTTGCCATAGAATTGAGCAAAATAAAATACCGCGGGAGGCAATTTCTGAATTGGTTTAGGCAGGGGCGTTACCCCTTTATGTAAGTCCAGAAATTTTTTATTCAACTCTACGTTCCAGGCTTCAAAACCAGTCAGGTCAATGAGATCAGGCTTTAAGCTCAGTTTATGGTCAGCAGTGACTAACAGGCTGTCTCCTTTTTTGGCTTTAGCTGATTGCAACTTTTCAGTAGCCGGTCCGTAAAGGAGGTCAATCTTCCCTTCTTTGACAGCCACTTTTGTTTCACCATTAGGATTGACTGACATCAGAAGAACCGTTTTGTTTTTCATCTTAATGGCACTGGTAGCTGTCAGCAACTGGAATATCTCCCATTGATTATAAGCGGTATACATAAGAAAGAGCTGACCTTTCTCCAGGAAAAGGTTTGAAAACTGTCCATCTGAACTCAGACTTTGAGCCATAATGGTTTCTATTTTAAGCCGGCTTTCCGGACCAAGACGAAAGACCGTTCCGCTATCAAATTGGACCTCACAGGGATGGTCGTAGGTAACAATCGTATCTCCTGGTCCCAGCGGAAAATTCAAGCTGGCAATTTCCGGCCGGGCCAGACCCGGGCGGATTATTTCGGGCAGTTTTCCTCCCATTTCTTCAGGAAGGTAACTAATAAATCCATAGTAGAAATCTTTCTCCCCAGTAACCAAGCTATAATGTCTGGCCTGGGCCGCTACCGCCTGGATTAGAAAAATCCCTAACCCAAAAACGAACAAAAGCCTCAAGACATATCTTTTCATATTAACCTCACCAAAACTTATACTGCAGAAAGCATGCCAGGTCAATGTTTTTTTACCCTTCCTTAAAGAATGACCGGGGCGGATATAAAAATTTTTTCTGTCTTATTTTTGATACATAGTGCACTTTTCATACTACACCCAACTGCTAACTCCAATAGCAGTCTGTTAACTTCTTTTTTGCCTTATCATCTTATTTTCATCCCATAAATTTTTCCCTTTATACAGATAAAGCTAAAAATGCAATAAACTTAAGTAGCTTGAAGCTCTACCAGACAGCCAATACCCGAGCCAAATCGAACCCAAGCTGCTCAGAACAGAAAAAGAAACTGGCTTACTTATATTATTCCGACAGTCTGTCCAAAAATCTCCTCAGATTGCAGGCGATGAGGAAAGAAGTCAGAAAATCAACCTTTACAAAACCAGAAATATGTCTTCTGAAAAGAAAGGTAGCGCTAAGAAGGCAAGCTTAATATAGCCTGTTTCCTTTATCATCAATTATGATAAAGGCCGGTAAATCTTTTACCACAATCTTTCTGATAGCTTCCATACCCAGGTCTTCAAAATCAACTAATTCCGAGGAAACAATGTGCTCTCTGGCCACCAGAGCGGCAGCTCCACCTATGGTTCCAAGGTAAAATCCTCGATATTTCCGACAGGCTTCCACCACTTTATCAGAGCGATTACCTTTACCCAGCATAACCCGGGAAGCCCCGGCTTTCATAAAATCTTCCACATAACTATCCATTCTCTGAGCTGAAGTTGGACCAAAGCTACCTGTGGGCCAGCCTTGAGGTGTTCGGGCTGGACCGGCGTAATAAACCGGATGATTTTTGAAATAATCAGGCAATGGTTCGCCCCTTTCCAGCAGCTTTTTCAGCCTGAGGTGGGCCAGGTCTCGGGCCACAATCAAGGTGCCCGAAAGGCTCAGCCTGGTGCCAACCGGATGTCTTGAGAGTTCAGCCACAAGAGATTCAATTGGCTGGTCAAGGTTTATCGCTGGAACTTTCTTAATCTTCAGCGATTCTATTTTCCTTAGAAACCGAACCGGATTAATATCCAGCTTTTCGACAAAAATTCCGTGGCGGTTAATTACGGCTTTTAGGTTCCGGTCAGCATTGCAGCTCAGACCAATTCCCACCGGTAGAGAACCGCCGTGGCGCGGCAACCTTATGACTCTGGCTTCCAGGGCCAGGGCCACTCCGCCAAATTGAGCTCCCAACCCAGTCGCCCGGGCTACCTGGAGAACTCTTTTTTCCCATTCCAGGTCTCGGTAGCCGTGAGGCAGCCCGGTCGGTCTGGTTACCAGATTATCCAGAAAACCGGCCGAAGCTAATTTAACGGTTTTCAGGTTCATCTCTGGTGAAAGACCGCCGATAACCACAGCCAATCGGTAAGGGGGACAGGCAGCCACTCCTATGGCTTTAATCTTTTCTCTGATAAAATCCAGCAGGGTTTGCTCATCCTTAAGAAGCGATTTGTTCTCCTGATAGAGTGCCGTCTTATTAGACGAGCCTCCACCCTTGGCTATGAAATAAAAATGATACTCACTGCCTCTGGTGCTGAATATCTCAATCTGAGCCGGTAAATTATTTCCGGTATTTTTTTCATCCAGAATGTTTAGCGGCACATTCTGAGAAGCTCTGAGATTCAGACGGGTGTAGGCTTCAAAAACACCCCGGCTTAGATACCTGGCATCTTCTACTCCGGTCAGAACCCGCTCTCCCCGGTAACCAATGATGTTAGCCGTTCCTGTGTCCTGACACAACGGCAGCAAGCCCTCGGCTGAGATGACAGCGTTCTTCAACAGCATAGCAGCCACAAATTTATCGTTCTCTGAAGCCTCGGGGTCGTCCAGGATAGAAGCCAGGTTTTCCAGGTGAGATGAGCGGAAATAAAAATTAACCCGGGCAAAAGCTTCTCGGGCCAATACGCGGAGCGCCTCGGGTTTGACTTCCAAAAACTTTTTGCCCCGACATTTTACTTCTCTGACTAGCTCTGAGGTTAACCTTTCAAATTTCGTCCGGTCTTTTTCCAGAGGCAAAACTGGAGAATAGACAAACTTCATCGGCTAGCCTCCAACTCCGGAAAGATTTCAGTCTTCAATGTCCATATACTCGATGATATCTTCAAAGCCGGCAATGGTTTTATGCCCGACCATCCCTATGAGCATAAATTCGCTGGTTAGGGGATTAAGCCTGAATTCTTTCAATAAACGGAAATTTTCTATTTCTCCCGAGCGGTTGACATGAGTCCGTGGACCGGTGCAGTATATCTTGAACTCACCTATGCAAATGGTGTCTTCTCCGCACTGACTAATGGGAACATCGGCATCTATAACGGCCTGGACTTTGGCTTCCAGTTCATCCAGGTCAATCTCCGGTCTTTCCGGAAAGTTGATGACAAACCCGTGGCGGATGTCAGAATGAATCAGAGGTGAACGAGATTTATAGTTGTAGTCTCTTTCCAGAATGTAAGTGGTGATATCTTCGGCTGAATGGGCCATCAAGCGGTATTTAATCGTCCGGTCAACTATGGCTTTTATGTTTTGGGGAAAGGGGCCAAAAACCGTCGGCCTGGCCACAATTATCTCTTCTCCGATTCCTATCAGAACTTGAGCATTCATTCCCAGGATGTCATAAATCAAATCAAAGTGCTCCACCACAACCCGGCGTTTGTGTTCCACTGCCTTTCTTATGGCCTCCTTAATTTTATATTTCTGCTTGAAGGCCAGTTCATATCTGACATCAAGGTGAAAAGTGTGTCCGGAAAAAAAGTCTTCTGGCGAAAAAGAATAAATCGGAGCCTGGCTGAGGTTGACCCCGTCATCTTCATTGGTAAGTTCCAGCCCGGGGAAAAGACCTCGAATCAAGGTCGATTTACCCGAACCTTCTTCCCCTATTATTCCTATGAGATAATCGGTAGGAGAGAGGTAGCGCCTGGCAATTTCGCTGGCTACCATATAAAGCCGGTAGCGTCCCCGTGGTGCATAATAAACGGCATAGATTAGAGTATCCACTCGGGACAGCTGTTTTGGGTCCATCTAAGCTCCTAAAAAGTCAAACCAAGTAGCGGCGCATGCTGCTGGGCTCCGTAAACATCGGTATCTCCAGGAGAACCGGATGGAATTCTTCTCTTCAACGTCACCTTGATGGCCTGACTTGGTTCAAAGTAGACAATCTTCAAAACCTCTTTTTCGGGAATTCCATAGAGCCGGGCAATCTTTCTGGCAGTTATTATCCTCTTCTTCTTGAATAGCTCGAAATAGCGCCTTTCCTTAAACATAATATCAAGAGTCAGCTCAAAAGGTCCAGAATTTTTAGAACGAATGACCCGGGCCACTTTCAAAAGGCTGTTTTTCTTTTTTGCGGCTGTTGGCTTTGTTACTCTCATTTTTCTTCCCCTCACAATTCTTCTACGCGGCTAAGGAAAAAGTCCGGCCGGTCAACCTGCATCAGATGATAGACAGAGAATTCATAGACTTTTCCCATGGAAATATCAGAAGGCGAAAAAGGAAAGGCCAGGTTGCCGGCAGTGGCAATTCTGCCTTCATAACCGTAGTGAAGAAGAGCGGAGCGAGTCAGGGCCAGAAGGCTGTCAGCCTCTTCCTGAGTTTTTCCAATAGTTTCAATAACCAGCCCGAGCTCATGAGAAAGGGTTCTTTTTACCGGCTCCAGTTCGCCCATCACTCCGTTTTTTCCGTAAACATGAAAATAAATCTGGCCATTTTTCACGTCTTTACCCATAATTTCCCTGACCTTCAGTTCAACCTCTTTCAGGATTTTATCTATCTTTTCTATCATGATCGGGTCCCGCACTCCAGCAATACTTATGGACCTGAAACCAATCATCCGAACGCCTTCTATTTTAACCCAGTAATTTTCACTCGGTATAAATCGGCTTCCTCTAACTCTAACCCGCCCCTGGCCAATATCCTCAAAGGAGCACCCTCTCAGGTTGATCAGGCCACCAGGCCCTGGCAGTTCATAAGGGTCTGATTTTTCATAAAGAGTGTGGGCAGCCGCTGACTGCGGTGTGAATTTTCGTTCCGGCGAAAGAGTTTCCAGGATAAAAGAATCCTCTTCCAGGATACCGAGGGCACAATCCGAGCCTGAACCCGGAGTGGCCGCAATGGCCGCACACTCCAGAATTTTGCCCAGGTGCAGGGCCAGGCCAGGGTCATACCCCAGAGAGATGGGCAGAGCCGCAAAAACTGCCGGGTCATAGGAACGTCCGGCTATAACCACCTGGCATCCCTGATTAAGTAATTTGATGAAAGGTTCAATCCCCATCTGAGCTACAAGATTCTCGCTCTCAAACACCACTTCCGGGGTAAGTTCAGGAACAAAAGCCAGCGGTTTGACTCTTTTCTGTTTCAACGCCTCCAGCACCATTTCCTTTTCCACATCGGCATAAGCAATCCCCAGTTTGAAATGAAGATTTTCTTCCCGGGCAATCTCCCTCACTATCTCCAAACACCATTCTAAATGAGGTCTGGCTCCAGAGCCGCCGGCGGTACCCACCACAACCGGGATATTATGCTCTAATCCAGCTTTAATCATAAGTCGTAAATCCCTTTTAACTGCTGCTCTGCTGGTAAATGACTTGCCAGCCCCAAGATAGTAGGGACCTGGGTCGGTTGAACCACCATCAACAGCAATCAGGTCAGGTTTTTTCCTCAAACCTCTCTGAAAAGAGCTTTCTGGAAAACCGTAACCCAGAATGGCCGTGGTTGAAAGTATCTTAAACGGAGCGAGCTTTGATCTGGATTTCGATTTATTCATCTAAATCTTCTCCCCGTGTTTAATCTTTAAAAGCTCAATTATCCTTTCCATCTCATTATTCACAATCATAAAACCTTCGTCAAAACCCATGCCTGGTTTAGCCAGCATTCTGTCGGGGCGGGTGGCCATAGCCACATGAACACAGGCAATAGCCGAAATGTCTGTTTCGTTGCAGGTGCCGCCCTGATAAGCTTCTATTCCATGAGCTTTACAGTAAAGGTTGCTTTCTACCACGTTCTGGATGCCACCCAGATCAGGGGTCTTAATCTGAATCATATGGGAGGCTTTAGCCTCGGCAAACTCCTTGATGTCTTCAATCGTGTTGCAGTGCTCATCAGCCACAATTTTAACCCGGGAACCCAGTGTTTGAAGTTTTCTGGTAATTTCCGCCAGGGCTTCCAGCTGCCTGTATTTCTCCTCCATATCCACCGGCCCTTCTATGTAGAGGTTAAACTCCCCGGCCTCTTTTTCCAGCGAGGCCAGGTAATCAGCAACCCGGTTGAGGTTTCCTTCAAAAATCAGCCCTATAGTGCCATAAACATCTATGTGCAGGTCGGGCCGGTAATCAGGGCGCGGTCTTAGTTTGATAATTCTATCAACCAACCAGCGAATGTATTCTCTCAGCTTCTCCCCTTGCCAGCCCAGTTTATCCTCAATATTGTTGATCAGAGCATGGGGAAGAGCATCCACCTGTTTTAAAATCATTTTGTCGGCATTAGTATATCGGTCATCTCCGGATTGTCCAAATACCTTAACTCTTTCTGGAACCAGAGTCAGATTATATTCTTCCGCAATGACCTCACATTTCAATTTTTTCGATACCCTGGCCCGGGCATCCAGCAAGGCCTGAGACAGGCCGTATCTGATGGCCGTGTGAAGTCTTTTCCCTTCAAATTTCAGATGCTCGAATCTCTCTGCTAATCCCCTGAAGGAATCTACTTCCAGTCCTTCCAGCAGTGGTTGAACATTCTGTTTTAGAAACGGCAAGTAATGGGCTGCCAGAAACAGCGGGTCCCGGCCTCCCACCCCGGAATACTGAACCGCTGCACAATCCCCAACTGCCTGTTGGCCGTCTTCAAGTTCCAGGACGATAGAGATACACTCTCCAGCCATCCTGATACTTTCAAAACCCCTGGTTACGGGCCGGCCCTGATAAACAAAACCGTCGCTCTTAGCTCCTTTCTTTATTGCCCTCTGGTCGTCAAAAAAGAAAGCTGACTTACCCGGTACGAAAAACACTCTTTTTATTTTCACTTCGGCCTCCCTACTAATTTGCCTTTGCTTATGGCATAAATATCGTCTGTAACCATTTCAAAGGAAATAACCCGACCCTCAGCTTTAGCTCTTTCCTGAAGCCTCTGGCGGTGGTAGGAAATAATCTCGTCAGTCAATGGCAGATTACCTTTGTTGAAAATCCTGATAAAGCCCTCGTTATCACGCATAGGGATTATTTTTCCGTGGTTGTACACGGAAGGAGCAAAAGGTATGTCCAGAACACCAGCCTGAAAAGCAGCCACCGTGCCTGCGGCTACATCTCCCTGCCCAAGCTGGTAGACTCCATTCAACAAACAGCGCACTTCTTCTTTAATCAAATCAACTTCCGCCTGGAGGTCTTCTGGCTTAAATAGAACCTGATCTTCAACCAGGCTGATTGCCTGTCTGGTCGCTCTCAATCCCTGGGCGTTAGCCTCTTTTGTGGGAATGCCCATGGCTTCATGAGGGGATTTGACAATAACTTTTTCTGACCCCGAAAATCTGGCCACTATAGCTCCGAGGGCGATAACCGCGAAGGCTTTGGCTTCATCTTCCGGAAATCCACCCATCCACTGATGAAAAACTGTGGTCAGGTCAAAATCTTCAAACCCTTCCTGCCTGAAATATTCTTCAGCCAGCTCCCGGAGTGCCTTTATAGCCGCCATATCCTGGATAATGTTACCTCCCTGTCCGTAACCCAGGGTAATAGATTTTACTCCCTGATTCAGGGCCAGAAGACCTTCGATGATTCCCACAGCAATAGAAATGCAGGGCGGCACCAGAGTTCCAGTAAGGGGTCCGAATGGTTCACGGTTTATCTGCACTCCGTTTTCCTCATAAAGGCCCACCAGTCGGTCCACATACTGCCAGTCTCTGATAGATTTTTCCACCGGGACTCTTTTAGCATAAGGTATGTTGTAAGAAATTCCACCACCTTCAAAACTGGTAAACCCGGCCGCCAGGGTTATTTCTGCCAGTAGCCGGGCGTCAGGGGTCCCGTGGCGTACCTGCAGCGGACGGCTGAGGTTTTCCACCACCCGACGGCAGCCTTCTACCCCGTAGTTAACTGCCGGAAAACCATTCAATAGCGAAATGCCTGCCTGTTTTGATTTTTCTATTCCTTTTTCCGCCTCTTCATACCGATTTTGCCTGGTATAGGCATCTATGGTAGTAGGCAGCAGGTCAGCCTGTCCCTCTGTTTCCAGGTAGCGGAGAAGCTTGATATGTTCCTCAATCAAAGCCACCCCAGCTCTGGGCTGGAGCAGAGTTTTACGCCCTTCCCGGGCCTTCTTCATTGCCAGGACAAAACTTTTTTCTTCAGGCAGGGTATGATGGTATTTAATTCCCTCATCAAGAGATACTTTTTGACCTGTCGGCCAGGTCTGGAGAACTTCTTTCCTTATCTCAAAAAATTCCTTTAAGTCCAATTTCTCGTTTCTTATCATGCTTTATACCTCTCAACCTAATTTTTCAAGTGAAGCCACGGCCAGAATAGCCGCTTCTTGAGGATATTTTTCGACCAGATTTCCCAGAAGAGGAAAAAGATAATCTTTATCCCGAAAGAAAGATGGTTTTTCCGGCAATAGCTTTCTCTCATCTCCATAAAAGGCAAGTCTTTCCAGAGGCAAGCGCAATACTTCAGCCGAATTTTCGGCCGAGAGAAAACCGCCACTTCCCACCACCGCCTTTACTGCCCTTAAATCCTTTCCGGTCTGAATGTAAACTTTGCCCTGAGGAGTATATGTTTCTCTCCAGCCGCCAGCATGTCTCAGAGCAGAGTAATAGACGCAGGTCTCTGCTAGAATCCGGTCCAGCCAGACTTCCTCTTCAGTTTCTGGCAGGTAATCATTATCAACAGAAATTTTTTGAACAAATCTTTCCATCGCTTCCAGGGCCAGGCCCAGACTTATCAGTCGAGCTTCAAGGTAGGGTTTTCCCGCTTCCAGCAAAGAACAAGCTGATACTCGCATTCCTAAGTCCCCTTCCACTGTCCTTTTTACTCTTGGTTCACGAATCCCTTTTAAGATTACCGAATCAGTTTCTAGGTAAGATTCGGTGTTGGAATAAAAATCCGTGGTAGCTCCCCCTATATCTATGGCTGCCAGGTCAGACCAGTCTGGATTGAACCTGGGTATGGCCTGTATCAACTCGAAAACAGCCAGAGGAGTTGGTCGGGGTTGAGCGCCGAAGATTTCAACCAGTTCAGATAATCCTCGGCCTTGAACGATTCTTTTCAAGAAAATTTCTCTGATTTTCTCCCTGGCCGGTTCAATGTTTACCTGACCAACCTCAGGCATCAGGTTTTCGGTTAAGATGACCTCTTTATTCTTTAGGATTTCAGCTACTTCATCGGCCACTGCCCTGTTGCCAGCATAGACCACCGGACAGCTAAAACCTGAACTGGCCAGCCGCCGGGCATTATCCAGAACATAGCGGGTATTACCACCATCGGTTCCCCCACTGAAGAGGATGATATCTGGCTGAAGTCTCTCCAGTGCTTCTACATCCTGCCTGGTCAGAGTAAACGCAAAGCTCCCAACCACTTTGCCCCCAGCTGACATGGCCGCCAGTCTGGCTAATTGAAGAGTCAGGTCAGGAACCAGCCCGATGGCAGCAATTTTCAGACCGCCCTTAGCCGAAGAAGAAAAGAAAACTTCGGTTGAATCATTCAGACCGGCCAGTGCACCATTTATATCCTGGCCGGTAAGGCCCTTAAGCACTTCGTTAAAACCCTGAATCAGATTATTCTGAGTTGTAGGAGTGGAATATTTGCTCTTAAGCTTCAGCCCTGAAGGTGAGAGGACAAAAAGACCTCCTTTGGTCCAGGTGGAACCGATATCAATGCTGATTATTGTTTTCATGGCTGAAATATTCAGCTGGTCACTTGTTACTTTTTTTCTCCTGATTTTTTTCCACCGTCTCTGGCTTTCTGACCGACCCGAATTTTTCCTCAATATCCTGCCTCAACAGTTCAGCTACCTTCTTAAGATCAACGTCAGGGGCAAAGACCCGGTCAAAGCCCATCTTCCTGAACTTCTCTTCGACCACAGCAAAAGGTGTTTTGCCCACAACCAGATTGCCACCAACATAGAGAACAATCGGGTCAAGACCTTTCTCCAGACACAAATCTCTGAAACCCTGGCAGTCAATCTCGCCATGCCCGTATAGTGAAGAGACCAGGATAGCTTTGGCGTTGGTCTCAATCGCCGCATCTACAAATTCCTGCTGCGAAACCATTACTCCGAGATTGACCACTTTGAAGCCTTCAGCGGTGAAGAAAAGCTCCAGGATTTTATTCCCCACCGAATGGCAATCAGAACCAATTACTCCTAAAATTATGGTGTGTTTTTCATCTTTACTTTCACAGGCTTTCATTGTTATAACCTCAACTTGTTCCCATTATTACAACCTTAAAGAATCTCTTGGGTTGAGGGCGAAAAGGCCAGAAGCAACTTTACCCGGTCTCAGGGGTTCAGAAGCTGGCTGATCCTTTCTTCAACGTAAAGTAACGAGCCTCTTTCAATCTGATAATCAAAGGCGATTATTTTCCCACCTCTTTCAGTAAAACCCTGAACTGCTGATAGGCTGGCTTTTTTCCTCTGCAGCTGATACCCGGGAGGAACTAAAACCACATCTACCTTCTCCAGAAATTCGGGTAATTCATCTTCATCTTTTATAAAAAGACAGGGAACACTTCCTTTTACCAGACCCAGATTTTTTAACCTGGAGACTACCCTGTTCAAAAAATTCTCACTTTCACAGATTACACCAATTCTCTGAACCGGACTGAGACTGGCCATTTCAATGATGGTTTCCTGACTCGGTGAGACAGCTACCTGAATAAGTCTATCCCGCAGGTTCGGAAGTTTTCCCAGTAACTCACTGTAGTGGGTACTGGTGGTTAAAATCAGGTCAAAGGGTTTGAGTCGCTTTTCGGCTTCAGGGTCAGCCACCACATCATCCAGAAGAAACCTGGCTACCCGGACATGTTTCAAAAAGGTTAACTGTCTTTCAAAAATGGCCAGGCTTTCCGGGTTGCAGTCTATAACCGCCACATTAAAATTTTCCAGTTTTTCTTCTTTCTGAATAATAGAAAGTTCTATAAATGCTCTAATTTCCTGGAAGGAAAAATTCATCTTTCTCAATTCTTCAAGCAGGTTGTCTACCAGCTTCTGGGCTTTTTCTTTTCTGCCGGTCGGGATAATGTCCTGAACTGAGGAAACAAAAGTGCCCCGGCCCTGCGTAGTTTCAATAATTCTATCTCTCGATAATAATTCGTAAGCCTTCTTAACCGTACCCCTGGCAACTTTTAGAAGCGTGGCCAGTTCCCTTTCGGTAGGGAGCTTATCCCCGGGCTTAAGCTTCCCTTCATTAATTAATGAGGTAATTTTCTTGACCAGCTGACGGTAAGCAGGAACCGGACTGTTCTTATCAATTGATAATTTCAAATCCATATTAAACCTCTCTATATTTTATATATACCATTCTGGACCATTATATACCACTGTATTACAATTGTCCAGCTCGGGTTCATTTTTTAAATATCCTGACCCCCAGAGTTTGGAAGATTTGCGGTAGTTCTCGTCTAAACTAAAGACGGGAAATCAGGTCGGTGACAGTTTGGAAGACCCGTTTTTAAGGCTGATATTAGCATTAAGCTAAATCATTTGCCAGGGCAATCCAGAGAAAGGTAAAATAAAATACGATGGAATTAAGCAAAATTAAAGAAAAAATTATTGTGCACCTGCCGGGGATAATTGCTTTTTTAGCTGGTCTATGGCTGCTATTTCCTTTTATCAAAATCGACCAATCCGATTACGCTCAAGGCAAAATCATTGTCTATCGTCTGGCCTTTGGTTTGATGATAATGATTATTATGCTCGGCAAAATGGGTTTTGATGTCTTTTTCCCCCAGGGAATAGCCAGAAAAGTCTCCAGCTTAAAATCGGTACTCTTTTTGATTTTTGGCATTCTTATTCTGGCTTTTGTTGTCTACATAATCATCCAGGCCGGTTCTATGTTCATGAGTAGTTATCCCCAAACAACCGACCTCAGCCAATAGACCAGCACTCTACCTGGCAGGCTGGAAACTTAATGTGGGTTTCTGAGCTGCTGGAAAAGATTACCTGAATATTTCTTTATTTTTTGCCACTATTATTACCGCAGCTATTATATAAAAAGCAGTTATTAAACCTTCGGTCAGAACCTGCAGTTCAAAAAGCTGTCCGGTAAAATTAATCATAAAGTGAAAAAGTATAGCTGCCAGGGTGCTTCGGTTATTCTTAAAAAAAACATAGGTAAAAAGAAACGACTTTGGAAAAATGTCTATAAAATAAAAAACTACTAGAAGAGGTTCTGCAGTTTTAGCCTGAAGCGGATATCCTTTAACCATAAAAAGCGGCCAGTGCCAGAGAGCCCAGACCAGAGCAATAAGCCAGCTGGCTTTAATCCCGGAAAGATGGTTTTTCAGTTTATCGAGCCAGTAACCACGCCAGCCCAGTTCTTCAGGAAAAGGACCGATAAAAAAAGTATAAAAAATAAATATTAAGATTGAAGGAAGATGAGATCTCACCTGTGGTACTATTCTCAACTGGTTCAATGACTGCCCGAAAGCCAGAGAGAGCAAAACTGCCAGCACTGTAATCAGCAAAGGAAAAAGCAAGACGAAACGATAACCATTCCTGGAGATCAGGGTGGGGTCAAATACCCGCCTCCAGTAATCCCAGTGGTACTCTGCTTCCTCCCCCAAAAATATGAAAACCAGAGCCACAAGGGCCGGAACCAGCAGCCCTGAAAGAAGTAGAACTTTAACCGCGAGATTCTCCATTCCTTGGCCGGTAGAAACTGCCATCACCCAGGGCAGCCAGGTCAGACCCAGCACAAGAGGAATATAAAGAAAAGGATTTATTTGAATTTTTTTAGAAAACATTTTAAGCACGTTCCTCCTGGCTTTTCATCCTTCTCTTAAAATATAAAAAAATTGAACCAGAATAAAGAAAAAATTTATAAGCCTGGCGGCATAGGCATTCACCTGTATTGAAACTGATGAGTTTTGCTCAAAATAGATTTTCCCGCCTGGTCAAATGACAGGCGAATCGACATTCGGGAACCATGAATTCTCTGCTTTCCTTCCTGCCTTTTTCCCAATCCTGAGGTATAATTTGATTTCGATGTTGACTACCCTTTCGGGCATTCCTATTATTTAATTAGGCCACGAGAGCAGAATGGAGAATAAAGAAAAATGAAAGCGGCAGTCTTAAAGGGCCCCAGAGAGGTCCAGATTGTGGAAAAACCTGAACCTCATCTTCCTGATAAGAGTTCCGCTATTCTGAAAACCAGAGTAGCTGGTATTTGCGGAAGTGACCTCCATTACTTCATCTCTGATTCAGTGGGCGGAGAAAAAGTACCGTATCCAGTTATTGTAGGCCATGAGGTAGCCGCCGAAGTTGTTGAGGTTGGTTCTGAAGTTCAACATCTGAAAAGTGGTGATCTGGTAGCGGTTGAACCCTCAATTTACTGCCTCGTCTGTGATCAGTGCCTGGCTGGAAGGTTCAATACCTGTCGCAAAATCAGGTTTCTCGGCCATCCCGGAGAACTGGACGGCTGCTTTGCCGAATATTTTGCAATGCCGGCCAGAAATTTATTAAAGCTTCCGGAATCACTCACCCTGGAAGAAGGCATGCTGGCCGAGCCTTTATCCATAGCCATTCACGCCTTTAACCTGGCCGGCCTTGAAAACACAGCCCGGGTTGGAGTTCTGGGCAGTGGTCCAATCGGTCTGTCCTTGATTCTTCTACTTAAAAAGTACGGCTTTACTTCTATTTTTGCCACTGACCGTTCCGAAGCCAGAGCGAAAGCGGCTTTAAAAGCTGGGGCTAACTGGTCCGCCTCGGTAGAACAGGAGGATGTGGTCAGTGAAATCAGTCAACGTCAACCCCTGGGCCTCGAAGCCGTGTTTGAAGTCAGCGGAGACCAGGAAGCAATAGACCAGGCAGTAGAATTGGTAAAACCCGGGGGCAAGATAATCCAGATTGGAATTCCCCTACCTGAGAGAGTATCTTACCGGATTAGCCGGCTGCGGCGTAAAGAAATCTCCATCATAAATGTCCGCCGGCAGAATCAATGTCTGGAAAAGGCGCTGCAGTTGATTGGTCAAAAAGAGATAGAAGTCAGCTGGTTGTTAACTCACCGTTTCAAGCTTGAAGAGGTTCAGGCTGCTTTTGACACCGCCGCCGACCGCCTTGACGGAGCTCTCAAAGTTGCTTTTGTTCTCCGTTAGCAGCAGCTAACCGCCGGTTTTCTCACGCCTTTTTGGCTGCTTTAAGCTGTAGGCCAGGAGCCTCTTTCAATCTCTCCGCCTTGCTTCAACTTTACCCGGGGTCAGTAATTCTTAAAAAATAAAGCCCAGAAGGACCGAGGCTCTGCCTCCCCCAATCTTAAAATTCACTCCTTCATAGCTGGAGCTGGCTGCACAATAAGCAGCGTTAATTCCCATCAACAAAAATTTTTCTTTTAGATATAAGCCGCCCTCCACTGAAAAGCCCACCTTATTACCGCTGACCGTAATTCCCATGGCTTCTTCGCTATAAGTCACTGCCACCACTCCAGCCCCCAGATAAGCTTTAAAATGTTTATTCAGATAGGGAGAATAAGCCAGCCCCCCTCCGAAAAACTGTTGCTTGGAGCTGGCCGGCTCTTCCAGCTCAGGAGTCAGACCGTTTTTGGAAAAAGAGAAGAAGTTGCCGTAGAGATAGAAGTTGCTGAGCACGCGGAGTCCCACTTTAAACTCAGGAACCATCACCCTGCGGCCATAAACTTCTCTGTAGCCGGCATCAGCCGGAAACAAATAACCGCCGCTAACGGTGAGCATCAAAGTATCAGCCCGTAAATATGAAGTTAAAACCAAAAAGAGCGAAAAAAGGATCAAAAAAATCTTTGCCCTGTTTATAATTTTGTTTTTCATCCTAACCTCTCTTGTAAATCGGTTTGATGGTCGACACTCTCCCTGGTTCAGTCCCTGATTTTTCTTGAGTGGCAAAGGTAATAACCCGCCCGTAACAATCTACAGCCTCCAGGGTATACACATAGCTTTTGTCAATCTCTAAGTATTTATCAACATATTCAAGCCGGCCAGATTGAAAATCAGATTCTCTGAAAATCTTAACAGTCTGAGGATTGCCGCTGCTACCGCTGATTCTTCTGGTCAAACGGTAGCTTTCTACCTCAAAAGGAGCTGATTTGCTGACCTGAACCGAAATGACGGCAAAACCCCGCCTCAATATCCAGGCTCTTTCCACTTTTCTCTGGACCTGGAGGTTGATGGCTATTTCCGGCACAAAACCAGTGCCACTTAAATTAATCGAAATCTGAGGGGTTTCCGGGTCGTTTGAGCTTAAAATGAAGACAGCATTCAACAGACCAGTGTTATAAACAGAAAACCTGAAGGTTACGTTCTGGCTGCTACCAGCAGCTACCGAAAAGGGCACAGCTGGTCCGGCATAAATAAAATCACTGGCTCCCGATTGCCTATTGAGGCTGCTGACGATTAAAGGAGCATCACCATCGTTATAAATTGTAAGCGAAAGGTCTTTATAAGTGCAGACATTGACCTGCCCGAAATTCAAAGAAGTAGTGGATAACCGGACGTCAGGATTGGCTCCGGAGAACAAACGAAAGCTAATCTGAGAGCCTGATCCCTGAATATCAGTCATCCCCATTCCAGTCGGAGTGCCGTCATAGCGGGAGGTGTTGGGATAGGTGGAGGGACCAAGTTCTTTGCCTGGCCGGAAAAAATCTCCACTATCAAAACCCCGGACACCCCGCTCAATCTCATCCAGACCATCGGCCTGAACCAGTCTCAACAATTTCAGACTGGTGTACGAATTATCATACATAAAATTGGTCCCTGAGGTATTTAATCGGGCATTGACGTGCCAGACAGCCAACCCCACATTTCCGCTGTTTATGGAAACCAGACGGTCATCATTCATAGTGGCATACCTGTTCTGCACCATAAAATACTCATTGAAAATATCTCCAGAGCTGGCTCCAGGGAAGAAAATTACGGCTTCAGGATAAGCCCCAGAAGCTCTAAGGTTATAGACCTGATTCCCGGCGCTAAAAACAGCCGGAGTTATCCAGTCCAGCACAAATTTAGAAAAGCAGTTATGGTCATAGTTGGAGCTATCCATCATATCAAAACCGCCCACCCCACCTTTTGGTCCTATTGAATCATCATAATCATAATAATCGGGAAGACCAAGGGCATGACCGGTTTCATGAATGGCAGTTCTGGGAGAAAACTGTCCCGAAGGATAGTTATAGAGCTCCCACTGCCAGGAGTATTTCCGCAGTCTTTTTCCGTCCAGTCTGTAAGTAGAGTCGCTGAAGCTGGTCTGATAACCCCACCAGAAAGAGGCCCATTCTCCATGCGGGCCCGTCCAGAAAACCAAAAAGTAATCTATTGTTCCATCATTGTCGTTATCATACTGAGTAAAATCATGTCCTTGCTGGTCATAATAATTCAAGACTTCTTTAATCAGGTTTTCCCGGCCTGCGGTGGTTTCAGAAACTTGAGACCGTGGGTATGAGGTTGTGTACCAACCGAGAACATTGCCCTGAATATCAAGCTGATTGTAGGAAGCCCGGAGGTAGTAGGCTCGCTGGCTTTCATAGGGATAGGTCGGGTCATAAACATTGGCCGGGCCAAAAAGTTTTTCCTCCACAAAACTGGCACTGGTTATTGGAGGATAATTACTGAAGGCAACCAAGATAGCCAGGACTTTGACCACCCCCTTGGTCGGCATCCCCCGGCGGCTCGGGGGTGGTGCCAAAATTTTGTTGATTTCACTTTCACTCAACCCCTGAGCTTCAAGAGCCAGTCTTCTCACTCTGTAATTAAGATGGGCCACCACCTCAGGGTCCATCAGATGGTTGCCAATAGCTTTGGCCGCAGCTACTCTGGCCGCATAAGTTCCATCCTGCTTGTACTTCTGGATCTGCTCTCTGGTTGGTGGTTCCAGACCTGATAGCCCGCTCAGACCAAAGAAAAAAACTACCACAAAAAAGATAAAAAGGTTCCGTTTAATCTTTAGCCTCATAAATGATCCCCTTTTTGTTAAACTCCTTAGTAAAAACTTCTTTACCCAGCTTTTGCTTTTTACCAGAATAATGACCCCAAAGTCAATATTTTAATTACTCCTGCCGGGGCTTTTTAAGGCCCAGGCTACTGACTTTTTTTCTTTTTCCTTCAAATTTAATTTGCATATAATATGGCTTGTATGTTTAAGATAATGATTATCTGAAAAAAAGGAGTCGGTCATGCAGCTTCACTGGCTGGACCTTTCAGTCTTCATAGTCTTTTTTGCGGTGGTGGTCTCGGTCAGCATGTACAAAAGCCGTAAAGAAAGGACCGGAACCGATTTTTTCCTGGCTGGAAGAGGTCTGGTCTGGCCCCTAATTGGTTTCTCCTTGATAGCCGCCAACATTTCAACCGAGCATTTCGTCGGTATGTCCGGACAAGCCGCAGGTATTGCCGGTCTGGCTGTAGCCAGTTACGAGTGGATGGCCGCTATAACACTGGTCTTCGTAGCCCTTTTCTTTTTGCCAAAGTTTCTGCGCAGCGGCATTTACACCATACCTGAGTTTCTTGAATATCGCTACAATTCGGCCGCCCGTGGTCTTATGGCTTTCTATATGATTCTCATCTACACGCTGGTTAGCATAGCAGCTGTGGTTTATACCGGGGCACTGGCTCTTCACACCATTTTCGATTTCGACCTGGTCAAAGCTGTCTGGCTGATTGGAATAATTGCAGCCGTTTACACTACCTGGGGAGGTCTTAAAGCAGTAGCCTGGGCTGACCTATTTCAGGGATCAGCTCTGATTATCGGCGGCCTGGTGACCATGGTCCTCGGTTTCAAAGCTGTGGGCGGCATAGGAGCCTTTTTTTCCGCCAACCAGGATAAGCTCCACATGATTATGCCGGCAGACCATCCGGTCATACCCTGGACTACCCTGGTCGTTGGGCTCTGGATTCCCAATTTTTATTACTGGGGTCTCAACCAGTTCATAACCCAGAGAACCCTGGCCGCCAAGAGCTTAAAACAGGGTCAGCTGGGGATCATGTTTGCCGCTTTTCTCAAACTTCTCATCCCGTTCATAATAGTGATACCAGGAATCATTTCCTACCAGCTTTACAAAGACCAGCTTCTGGCTCCAGGTCATACCACTGATCAAGCCTATCCGCTGCTCATCAGAAACCTGGTAGGACCGGGGATGAGGGGTTTTATTCTGGCTGCCATCGCTGGAGCTGTCATCAGCACCCTGGGCTCGCTGTTGAATTCAGTTTCCACCATTCTGACTATGGACCTTTACAAACGTCACTTGAAAAAAGACGCCAGCCAGGAATCCTTGATAAAGATAGGACGAGTAGCCACCATTGTCTTTGTGCTGGCTGTCTGTCTGCTGGCTCCGAAACTCGGAGACCCGAGGTTTAAGGGTATTTTTAACTATATTCAGGAATTCCAGGGTTTTGTCTCACCTGGAGTTCTGGCCGCTTTTGTCTTCGGTCTTTTCATTAAGAAAACACCGCCAGCAGCGGGTGTTTCGGCTCTGATTCTAACGGTACCGGTTTATGGATTTCTGAAATGGCAGTTTGGCCACATTGCCTTCCTTAATCGAATTGCCATAAATTTTCTGGTCCTTATTCTGGTTATGGCAATTATAACTCTGCTCAAACCGCTTAAAGAGCCGAAAACGCTGCCTGTGCAGGAAAATTTCGACCTGCGTTCCAGCCCGGCCTTGAAGTACCTCAGCGCCGCTATCATCCTGTTGACTATTAGCCTCTATATAATTTTCTGGTGAGTAAAAAATATAATTAGTGATTTAATTATATGGGCAGAATCAAAGCCAATAATTAAAATCTCCAGCCAGAAATGGATAACAGAACTCAAATCGGCAAGGTCGCCCAAAGCCAGAGAAAACAATCGGTTTTTCTATTTTCATTTGAAGGCCCTGGATCCAGCGAATCAGACAATTCGTGAACCAAAAAATCGGCTTCTCCCCGGCTAAAAGTCGGTACTATGGCTTCTGCTCTTATTCTGGGGCTTCTGGTTCTTTTTCTTCTTCAAAAAAACTCTTCTGCCTCCAGCCCACTTAAATTGCCAGAAAAATTAGATGATAGAGGCTTCGGTCACCTCCAGTTTATTGACCCTGATGATTCACCGGAAATTATTGCCCGGAAAGCAGCCCGGGTCGTTCCAACACGACGCCAGCTGGACTGGCAGAGTAAAGAGCTCTCTGCCTTTATTCATTTTGGTCTGAATACTTTTACCAATAAAGAACACGGCGAGGGAACTGAAGACCCCTCTCTCTTTAACCCAACGCATTTTAATCCGAGACAGTGGACCAGGGTCCTGAAAGAAGCTGGCTTTAAGATGGTTGTCCTGACAGCCAGACATCACGATGGTTTTTGTCTCTGGCCAGCTAAAACTACCGACTAATCAGTTAAAAAAAGTCGCTGGAAAGAAGGCCGGGGAGATGTAGTGCGAGATGTGGCCATGGCCTGCCGGGAAGAAGGCCTGGATTTTGGCCTCTACCTTTCACCCTGGGACCGGCATGAAAAAAGCTATGGTACCCCTCAATACAATACCTATTTTCTTACCCAGCTTAAAGAACTTCTGAGCGATTATGGACCGATAGCAGAGGTCTGGTTTGACGGATACTGCGGAGAAGGTCCTGAGGGGAGAAAGATGGTCTATGACTGGAATTCATATTAAGAGCTGATCCGAAAACTGCAGCCACAAGCCGTCATCGCCATTATGGGTCCGGATGTTCGCTGGGTGGGGAATGAAAGAGGTCTGGCCAGAGAGAGTGAATGGAGCGTCCTGCCGCTGGATCTTCCTGAGGCTTCGCTCCGCCTTCTCCGCTCCGGTCAATATCCCCTGGAGCGGGTTTTTAAGCCCCGGGACCTGATGGCTTAAGACCTGGGCAGCCGGGAAAAAATAACCAAGGCCCGAGCTCTTTTCTGGTATCCGACTGAAGTTGATGTTTCCATCCGACCGGGCTGGTTCTACCACCCAGACCAGGACAACCAGGTCAAAAGCCCATTAGAGCTTTTTGAGATTTATCTCAAATCAGTTGGACGGAATTCTGTACTTCTGCTTAAAGTTCCACCCGACCGTAGGGGACTCATAGCCGAAAATGATGTCAGGTCCCTGCTTGGTTTTAAGAAATTACTGGACCAGACCTTTAAGAAAGGTCGCCTCCAAATAGCCAGGGTAACCTCAAATCACCATCATCCTGATTATCCGGCCAGATTTCTTTTAGACCGAAACCGGGATTCCGGCTTGAGAGCAGCGCCGGGCAGGACCAGGGCGACCATAGAATTTTTATTGAAGACTGGAGTTGCTTTTGATTGCGTTGAACTTCAGGAAGACATTCGCCAGGGGCAAAGAATCGAAGAGTTTGTCCTTGAGGCCTATAGAGACCAGGACTGGGTAGAAATAGCAGCGGGCACTACTATTGGCTATAAAAGGATTATAACTTTTGAGCCAGTTGCCTCCGAGAAAATCCGACTGGTGATTAAACAAGCCCGCGACGCCCCAACGCTTAAAAGCTTCAAACTCTTTAAGCTACCCAACTCCATAAGAGCCGGAAGCTTTAACTGACGTTAGAACACTCTTTCGGCTTCAGCCTCAGGCTTAGACCTCACCCCTGATTGACAGAAGCTCTCCACCGCCTTAAATATATATTTATGAAGGCCAGAATAGCTTTTTGAATCAATAGGGCAACTGGTTTGTAGAATTTTGAGTTTTAGTTACTGACAGGAGAAGAGAGATTCTTGAAGGCATAAGTTTTCTTGACACCTTATGAACCATGGGTTAGGATTGATTTGCCTGTTGAGTAGATTGGATAAAGCTTTTATGGGTGCGAAAAAATGAAAAAAGCAAGAAAAATCAGGGTAACTTTTATCGTCTTTTTGATTATTATTTTGTTGCTGCAACTACCTGCTCCGGTCCAAAGCCAGGACAAAATAATCAAGAATTTGAACCAAAAATATCAGGAATGGCTTAAACTGGTTCATTACATAATATTGCCACAGGAGCGAGAAGTTTTCCTCAAGTTGAACAACGACCGGGAAAGAGACCTTTTTATAGAAACCTTCTGGAAAATGAGAGACCCAACTCCCGGGACTCCAGAAAATGAATACAAAGAAGAAATAATCAAACGGTTTAACTACGTTAATAAAAATTTCAGGCGGGGTTCAACCAGAGAAGGCTGGCAGACAGATATGGGCCGGATCTATATGATCCTGGGCCCGCCAGAGAGCATTGAAAGATTTGAAGGGGTTCTGGGTATAGTTCCCTGCCAGGCCTGGACCTATCACGGCGACCCCAATAAAGGTTTGCCACCTGTTTTTATTTTCCTGTTTTTTCAGCGGCACGGAAGCACAGAATATAAACTTTACGATCCGGCTGCGGACGGACCGGCCAGCCTCCTTCAGGACAAAAGAGGGCTGGACGGCCTGACTTATGAAGAACTCTACGAAAAGATTCAGGAAATTGCGCCGACTCTGGCCAATACGGCCATTTCTCTGATTCCTGGTGAATTTCACTACGATTATTCTCCCTCGCCGCGTTACAACATTTTACTGGCTGAAATCCTGAACTCTCCCAAAAAGGATATCAATCCATCATATGCCACCCATTTTCTCAACTATAAGGGTATGGTTTCTACCGAATATCTAACTAATTATGTAGACTCTGAAGGCCTGGTGGAGGTAATTCCAGACCCGGCAACAGGCATGAATTTTATCCACTTCTCAGTAGCCCCCAAAAGGCTTTCGGTGGATTATTACGAACCCAAAAACCAGTATTATATTCCCTGGCTTATGGATGTTAGCCTCAGAAAACAGGACCAGATCGTTTTTCAGTATAACCGCAATATGTCCTTCTATTTTCAGGAAAGCGAGCTGGATAGAATCCAGGCCAATGGATTGGCTCTGGAAGATACTTTCCCGGCAGCCGAAGGCCAGTACCAGCTGACTGTTCTTCTCAGAAATCCCGTTTCTAAAGAGTTTACTACTTTGGAAAAACAGGTGGTGATAAGCGAAACGGCTGGTAAACCCTACCTGGCCGGCCCCCTGATAGGCTACCGAATTGAACAATTCCCCCAGAATCAGCACCTGCCCTTTAAGATTAACAACACCAAATTCCTGGTTGACCCCCGGAATACCCTGGGGGCTCACGAGCCTCTGATAATAAGCTTTAACGTGGTGAATCTCAGTGAAAATCTAAGACAGAATGGAAAAGCCCTTATTCAGATTAAAGGCCTGGCTCCCAACAACCAGGCAGTTAAAGAGCTGGAGGTAAACCTCAAAGAAAAAGAATTCTCCAGGATAACCAGCTACTCAAGAGAAATATCCTTAAGAGATATGATGCCTGATTACTACGAAGTTAACCTGACTCTTCAGGACGGAGCAGGCAATCAGCTTGACCAGAAGAAGGGAACCTTTATTATCTCCCCCGAAAAGATAATCGGTCACCCTATCATTCAGGCTAAAAGTTTCTCTCTCAATAATCTTTTTGCCTACTACTACATGCTGGCCAGCCAGTATGACAAACTCAACCAGAACGAAAAGGCCGGCTTCTACTACGAACAAGCCTTCAAACACAATCCAAACTATCGCGAAGGGCTCAAGGATTACTGTCAGTTTTTAATCAAAACCGGGCAGTTCGATAAAACCCTAGAAATGGCCGAGCGATTAAAAGCGGAAGACAGCCAGGCTTTTGATTATCACCTTTTGCGGGGACTGGCTTTCCTGGGAAAAGAAGATTACAATCAGGCTCTTGACGAGCTTCTCAAGACTATTACCATTTACGACTCCGACATTAGAGCCCTTAACGCCTTGGGTCAGGTCTATCTAAAAACAAATCAGAAAGAAAGAGCCAGACAGGTACTGGAGGCTTCCCTCCGTTTGAACCCGGACCAGCCAGAAATTCGCAAATTGCTGTCTGCGCTGGAGAAAAAATAGAAAAAACGTAAACCGGTCTGGCTTGGTTCCCGGTTTAGCAAACGGTCCTTTTATCTCAAAGAACATCGGCCTTATTTTCTGTGCTCTGATTCCTAAATCAGCTTTTCTCTCTAAATATTACCGGCGAAGAAAGAATTAGCCATTAAAACCTTATCTTCAAAAGCTTTAAAACCCGACCTGCCCTATTTGCCCAGGAGTTTAGCCTCTTGACAGAGATTTTTTTCTCTGCTAATAGTTTTAGCAGTTTTCTGAATTAGATGAAGAAAGTGGAGAGAAATAAAGTGAACGGGCATTTGCCAGGCATTGATTCTTCAGCCCTCCTTTATAATCTAACTCCCCTCCATCTCCCCTGCATGATAATGTGAAGCCCGAATGCTTGCCTTCCTGAGTGAAGGCAGGTATTCGGGAATCCCGCCTCTTAACCCAGAAAACGGGTCTATTACTTCTATGCCTTAAGGAGGTAATTCATGTCAGGGAAAAGCCAGAAAAAGCCGGCCAGAAATAAACTTTCACTGCAGGAGTGTTTTATAAACGAACTCCAGGCAAACCGGTCAGAATTCCCGACCAGCTCAAAAAACTTTTTAAAAGAAAAGCCTGACCTGGAAGAAGGCTTCTCTTTCCCCGGCCAGTCATTTTTGAGAAAATTTCGGAAAGACCAGAAAATTCCGGTCGCTGTGCTCGGGGCTTCTGGTCTGGTAGGGCAGGTTTTTATTCAACTGCTCAGCGACCATCCCTTTTTTGAACTGGTCCTGGCTACCGCCACTTCCGAAAATGAAGGGAAAAAAATCGGGGACCTGGATTTAATTCAAAAGATAAGCGGTCTGGCTACAACCGAGGTGCCTCAAACTATTAAAAATATGCCTATCAGAAAGACCAGTTTAAACACCATCAAAGAATCAGGAGCCCGGATAATTTTCTGTGCTCTGCCAGCAGGCGAAGCCAGAACCCTTGAAACCAAACTGAGGCAGGCAGGTTTTTTTATTTTTACCAACGCTTCTGCCCATCGCATGGACCGGGATGTTCCCATTCTTATTCCGGAAGTCAGTTTCAGCCACCTTCCGCTTTTGCTGATTCAGAAGAAAAAATACGGGGGGTTCATAGCCGCTGGCAGCAACTGCTGTGTGGCCGGACTTTCCCTGGCTCTGAAACCCTTAATGGATTTTGGCCTCAAAAGAGTCAGGGTAACTACTTTCCAGTCAATCTCTGGAGCAGGAAGAAAAGGCCTGCCGGCCCTGGACATAAGCGGAAATCTCATTCCCTTTATTGATCAGGAAGAAGAAAAAATCATCAGAGAAACCCCCAAAATTTTGGGCTTTCTTCAACAGTCCTCCATTATTCCACAAAGTTTTGAAGTACATCCAGCCTGTGTAAGAGTTCCGATTCTGCAGGGTCACCTGCTTGATGTTGAAATTGACTTTCAGCGAGTGCCCACTTTGAATGATGTGCAAGAAGCTTTAGGTCAGCAGCAGGGTTTGGTCAGGTTAAGGCTGCCGTCCGCTCCACAACGGGCCTTAATCCTGCGGTTCGAACCTGACCGTCCTCAACCTGCGAGCGACCTCTGGGCAGGTCATCCTCAAAGAGCCCGGGGCATGGCCGTGAGCCTGGGACGGGTCCGTCAGCTAAACAACACGGTCCGCTTTTTTCTCCTTACCAACAACCTGATACGAGGGGCCGCAGGCAATTGCCTTCTGGCGGCTGAACTGGCACTGGCCCTTGGCTACCTGACTTAAATTAAAAGGAGGAAAATATGTCAAACCAGAAGCCTAAAAAAAATCTCAAACCAATTAAGAAAATAATTAAATTTGGCGGAAGCTGTCTGAGAGAACCCAGCTCTTTAAGAAATATCGTTTCAATCCTAAAGCAGGAAAAAGAACGGGTAGCTCTGGTAGTTTCAGCAGTCAGTGGAATAACTAACCTTCTGATTGATGCCTACCATCTAAGCTTGAGCCAGGACCGGAATTATCAGGGAATCATGGCTCAGATAAAAAACCGTCATTTACTGTTAGCTTCTGAATTACTATCTTTAAGCCACTTTGGTCAGTACCAGGCAAAAAGCCAGGAAATCCTCAAGCAGCTGGAAAGAACACTTAAAGGTCTCTCTCTAACCGGTGAATCCACCCCATCCTTGAAAGCCAGGGTCCTGAGTGCGGGAGAGCGTCTCTCTGCCTTCTTGCTGGCCGCGGTGCTGGAGGAAGCCGGTTTCAAGTGCCGGGTGTTCGAGACAGACCGGGTGGGTCTCGTTGCCAATCAACCTTCAGAAGAAGCAGAAGTTGTCCTGGAAAAATTCGACTTTCTATTCAGAAAGACAGCCGAGGAGATAAACCAGGATGATTATATTCCAGTTTTCACCGGATTCTTTGGAATTACCGAAGAAGGAAAACTTGCCCTTTTTGGCCGAAATGGCTCTGATTACAGTGCTGCAGTGATTGCCCGTGGTTTCCAGGCCACAGTCCTGACGACTTACAAGGATGTCCCAGGGTTTCTAACGGCCGATCCAGAGTTTATCCCGGAAGCCAGACCGGTCAACAGACTGAGCCGGAAAGAAGCTGCTGAGCTTTGTTACTTTGGAGCCCGAATACTCCACCCAAAAATCTGGCAACCGCTGGAGGGCCTGGAAACTACTGTGGAAATCAAAGAGTTTAGCCGGCCAGAATCCTTGGGGACCATCATAAGCAATTCGTCTGAAAAGGCAGCTCGCATCATTAAAAGTCTTTCGGTCAATCAAAACATAGCTCTGGTGAAGGTGGAAGGACCCGGGGTGGGTTTTAAGCCTGGCCTGATTGGGAAAATTGGCTCCAGATTAGCTGAGAAAGACCTGAACATCCTGACCGTGTTGACTTCTCAAACCTGCATTAATCTGCTGATGAGCCCGGCAGCAGCAGAGCTGGCCAGAACCAGGCTGGTTGAATTGAAAGAACCAGCCTTCAGAAAAATCACTCTGGAAAAAAACCTGGCCCTAATAGCCTGTGTTGGTGAAGGTCTCAGAGAAACCCCGGGAGTGGCCAGCCACCTGCTGTCCATCCTGGCCAGAAAAGGAATAAACCTGGAGCTTTTCTCAAGCGGCGGTTCAGAGGTAGCCCTCTATCTGGTGGTCAAAAAACAAGATGCGGGGCGGGCTCTACATCTCCTTCATGAAAAATATTTAGGTCCAGGCGAAGCCCGGGAAGAGCAGGTCGGTCTTACAATCACCGGTTGATTATCAACTTAGATTCTTAGGATTGCCAGCTAAAAAGACCAAATAAAGTGCAGATATCTGAATAACAGAAAAAGCCTGCCCCTGTCCAACCGTCTTTAGGCTTGAACAGGGGCAGATACTCTGTTATTGAGCTATGAGGTAAGAACCTTAACTTCTCAGAAGCGGTAATTGAGCCCGACCGCAAAATCCAGGGTTTTTCTCTTATAAGTTACATTGTAAGGGGGGAAGCTCCCGTAAGTCTCTGTCTTCTGATAATTCTTGTAGAAAACATACAGCGTTCCAACATCCAGACTCAATTTTTCATTTAAGTTAATCTTAAAACCCCCACCGACCGAATCAGCAGTTAGCTCATGATTGATATCATCCTGATACTGCGGGCTTAAGCCAAACTGGGTCCGGAGGTAACCGGCACTGACAGTCATACGCTGGTTCAGGTCGTATTCCAGACCAAAAGCCAGTTCATAGGTATTTTTTTCAACTAACTGCTCAGCCCCTTCCCAGTTGGCTTTTTTGTCAAAATAGTAATTGTAGGAAGCGTGAGCTCTCAATTTGGGGATGATAGCATACCTGAGACCGGCGGAAAGGATGGCCGGAAGGTCATTGCGAAATTTATAACCGTCAGGGAACATCCCGACATCATCCACTGTAGTTTTGTTGGTCAGCTCCAGCTTGGTGTTGAATTCATACTTTAGGGTAAAGACCAGAGCTTCGGTGGGAGTCAGGCTCAGGCTGAGTATGGGAGTGAACCCGGAGCCAGTCTGCTTGGCATCTACCTCTTTATCGGCTACCATCGCGGCGTAGCCGGGCTGACCTATCGACATGAAGAAAGTATAGGCCGAGACCCAGTTGCCACCAGGATTAATCCTTACATCTTTGATGTGACCCTGATAGGTATTGGTAGCCTGAATCATCCTGGCACCCACTCCCAGAGCAACTGCCTCGCTCAAAGCATAGGAAAAATTGAGCTGATAGCCCAGAAAAACCGATTTCCCCTTAAAAGCAATGTCTATAGTATAGGAAGTTGTCGGCACCCCCATACCGGTCAGAAGAACTGGCAGGGTGGAAAATGGAATCTCAAAGGAAGGTAACCCTCTGACAAATTCAGCCGAACCACCTCCGGCATTTGGCCCGAAGCCAAAAGAGACTGCCAGTTTGTTCTTCTTATAAACTGCATAGAAATCGGGAAAAATCGGGACCCGAACTTCTCCAGGATAATTGGGGTCTCTCAGCAAAGGAAAACTATTGACTATTGTTTTATCCTGAGAGATTACCTGGTTGTGCAGAGCCAGATGCCATCCATCAGCCAGCTTTACCAGCCCTGCTGGGTTGAAATAGACAGCATCAGCATCCAGGGAAGCATTCCTGGCCAGCAGCCGGATGTAACCAGCACTTTGGTTCTGGTTAGTGAGGATACCCCCGGCCATGGCATTCAAGGCCAGGATGGCCAGCATCACTACAAGAGACACCATTCTCCTCATTTCATGCCTCCTTAAATGAGTTTTGTAATATTATCTAAAAATCCAGAAAAATATCAAATTTTTTTTCTGGGGTGGCGAGGCGACTTCTCCAGCTAACAACATCACCATAAAGCCAGGGTTTTTCCTGCTTTTCAGCCATAATCCTTCAAAACAGGGATTTTATCCAGCCGGCAATATCCTTAACCACTTCTTCTGAAACATTGCCAGCCCGATAAAGATATTCATCCGGAGTTATCAACCCTTTGCCTTCCATAAAGAAATGGTTACAGTCCGGGTAAAGTTTGAAAGTAACCTTAGCTTTCCCTTTAAGG
>Ga0209017_10000359_pt1 | contig 46854 bp, 35 predicted proteins | sample YNPBryunderm2012_FD_185812 | JGI IMG/M metagenome (GOLD analysis project Ga0209017, IMG submission 185812) | Anoxygenic and chlorotrophic microbial mat microbial communities from Yellowstone National Park, USA - YNP Bryant MS undermat 2012... ...
AATGAGAATCGCGAACTCCCCACGTTTGTGGTGCTTAATGGCGGGCTGATTCCCCCGGGGGGACTCGATAACTTTAACAGTGGCTTTTTGCCGGCGGCGTATCAAGGATCGATCTTCAAACCTGGCAATCCCCCGGTCGCTTACATTACCCCCCTGGAAAAAAGTACCGACCGTCAGCAAGCCAAACTTCGGCTGATGCGGCACCTTGATACCTTGGCACAACGCGACAAATCCCCGGTTCCGGAAATTGAAGCCGCGATTGCGAATTACGAAACTGCCTTCCGAATGCAAACGGCCGTTCCAGAATTGATGGACCTGTCTCGAGAATCGGCGAAAACCCGTGAACTGTACGGACTCGATTCAAAATATCCCCCCACAGTGACCTTCGGCAGTCAGTGTCTGATCGCCCGACGTCTTGTGGAACGAGGCTGCCGGTTCATCGAATTAACTTGCCCGCATGTCGGTCATGATCGCTGGGATCAACACAGCAATTTGAAGCAAGGGCACGAGGACAACGCCCGGGCTGTGGATCAACCGATTGCCGGCCTGCTCACCGATCTCAAACAGCGGGGTTTACTCGATTCGACGCTGGTGATCTGGGGTGGAGAATTCGGCCGCACGCCCTTTGCGCAAGGGGCAAACGGTCGCGATCACAACCCGTTCGGATTTACTATGTGGTTTGCCGGCGGCGGGATTCGTGGGGGCACGCACTACGGGGAAACCGACGACTTCGGGTACAAGGTGGTTCAAGGCCGTGTCGAAATTTATGATTTGCACGCGACCATGCTGCATCTGCTCGGGGTCGATCATACCCGCCTCACCTTCCGCTTTGGCGGCCGCGACATGCGCTTAACCGATGTTCACGGCGAAGTGGTGGATGCGATCTTGAAGCAGCCGAGGGCAAAGGCTTCCTGACCCGCTGCGGCGAAGCTGTTCCGCTCGGCTTTCCTCAGCCGACGGCTTCCAGGACGGGCAACACATACGGTCCCTTCGGAATCACCGCAATCCGGGCGGCTTCGCCGTATTCCGCCAGACAGACGGCGACCGCCTCTTCGACGCTGGGCATCGGCTCGACTTGGCATTGCCGTAATATCTCCGGCGGTAAGCCCCCGGTGACCACCATGACCCGGCAATGCGCCAGTACTTTCTTGAACATCACCAGTTGCCATTCATCCATTTCGCAGGTGTCTGCCGCCGACGGGCCATAGTAGCGACCTCGTGCCTGATAATCAGCCAGCATCGCTTGAAATTCCGGGCTGCCCAGCCCCTCGGTCATGCTGGCCGCCAGGATGATGGTGCCACCTTTCTTCACGATCGGTAATGCCCCTGTCAATCCCTTCACTGCCTGATACCAGGTCGTATCCAGGGGGTAGCCGGCACAACTGGTCACGACAATATCAACCGGTGCCGGGACGGCTGCTTTGACGGTTTCCCGACAGAAGGCCACCCCCTGTTCCCAGGCCTGGATCATGTCGCCGGCTCCGAGCCAGGTCACACGGCGCTTGCCGTCGATGCAGACATTCACGATGAAATCACAACCGGCGATCTGGGCGATTTTCGTATTTTCCGCATGAACCGGATTGCCCTCAAGGCTGCCACAATCCGCCCGGGGATGTTCCAGGAACCGGGGACCGTGCCAGACCCGCACCGTTTCCAGGCCAGCGATGCCAGGACAAATGACTTTCCGGCCGCCGCTGTACCCGGCCATCAGGTGTGGTTCAATCAGACCGGTGGTAATTTTCAATTCGGCACGGGTGTAACGATGATCAATCCAGATCGGCACCCCGGCGTCGGTGGTTCCAAGATAATCGTGTTCTTCGCGGACTTTTCCATGATGGTTCACACAACGATAATTCGCGGCGATTTCGGGCCCGACCAGTTCAATCAATTCCTCCCCCTCGTTCGGCCGGTGTAATCCGGTAGCGATCAGGATCGTGATCCCCGCACGGGGCACTCCCGCGGCTTCGATCGTTCGCAGGATCCCGGGGAGAATCAATTGATTCGGCACCGGCCGGGTAATGTCGCAAACCACGATGCAGGCGGTTTTCTTTCCCCGAGCCAGTTCCGCGAGCGGGGGCGTACCGATCGGTTGGAATAATGCCGCTTCGAGGGCCGCTTCCGGATCGGCGAGCGGCGGTGCGTCTTTGATGGTCAAGGGCGGCAACAACAACCGCTCGTCGGGCAAGCTTACCGTCAGACCGGTTTTGCCATAATCCAGCGTCACTTGCATGTCGATCGTGCCGGTGGGTGGGAAAGAGCCAAAATGCAACTTCCCTCCATTGTCGATAACGCCGCCACCATTGTCGAGGCAAGTTCCCCAGCATTCCGCGAAGATCAAAATAAGCATTTCCATCCATAACGGCTGACGCAGTTGTCAACAGTTCTCGGGGATCTCCCTGCAGGAATCACCCGGTAAGGGATCACCCCGCAGTCATGAAGTCTGGCTCGGAAGTGAATCATCTCGGGAAAGAAGCCCCCGCAGCAGGAGCGAATGTCGCGCCTTTAGACGGGTCAGAGGCATTACTTTTCCACTGCTCGGGGGCAGTTGCGTCTCAAACAGTAACGAGTTGACGTCGCTGCGTGTAAAGCCGACGACGTTGTTCAAGAAATGCTGAGGCCTGAGACGGATTTTCACCGGCGGCCTCAAGGACAAGCCGCAGCCGTTCCCGGGCCACATGCAATCGCCGTTTGATGGTGCCGACAGGAGCGTTGAATTCTCGCGCCATCTGCTTCAGACTCCGTCCTCGAAAGTAGAACGCCTCCAGAGTTGAGGCATCTGTCGAGTTCAACCGCCGGATCGCATGCAACAGCTTCAGGTTCGATTCGTTGCGTTCGAGCGCCGCCAACGGGTTGAGCCCTTTGTTATCCACGGAATCCGAGTCTGGCACTAGCCTGCTGAATTTTATTTTTCCCCGGCTGAAGAGATTCTGTGCCATGCGGATTGTGATTGTTCGTAGCCAACACGGGAACGCCCGAGCGTGCTGAAGTTGCGGCAGTTTTTTCATGGCGTGGGAAAAAACGTCTTGCACCAGATCTTCCGCATCTTGCTGATGCTGGACCTTTTCCAGTGCTACCATGTAGATTTTGCGTCGAAAACAATCGAAAAGTTTGCCGAAGGCGACCTGGTCGCCCTGCTTTGCTTTTTCCACCAAAATCGAGATTTCTGCCCAGTTCAGGTATGATCTCATCTATGATTGCCCCCGTTTCGATCCTGATTGAAGTAGTTGAATCCGCCGGGAAATCGCCGCTCGGAGGATCCGCCCCGGATCAGAGGAAAAAAGGGGATCTCCTGGTCGGCGTCACCGTTGCCTGGAATTTCGCCGAGCCCAGCGCATAGCGAGTTCGAGGTGCGAATCGTCTCCGCAGGCCAGATTCACACGCCATCGGAACTCGGAGTTCCACGACTCGGGCAGTTTCCACGGCACGAGCGGCCGTGGGTCTGCCGGATTTGCTAAGAATTAATGGCTACTGATGTTCAGGTTTGTGACAAAAACGACTGACCGAGTTCTCGAATCTCCCCCCTTCACCGTAATGGCTCAACGAGCCAGGCATCCGGGGAACACGGGGATGATCGAAATTCGCAAGTCAAGCCGGCGGTCACCTCAAAGTCCTGCGGATGTTACCCGTGGTCTTGGCCGCCGTTTGCATCGAGTCGGTAAACCCGAGCAAACTCGCACATATCCAGCGGCAAACGAGTCGGACGGAAGGCGATTGGCAGTCGCCCTCGAGCGAAGCTCGTCGGCTGTGATCTTGGCGGACAGACTGGCGGGCGTGATCCGGACGGCCCGATGCCGAATTCCAGGGAACATACCCAGGAAACAAGTGGGACATGGTCAGCGACCGACTGACGCAGGCCCTGGCAAGGCTGCCAGAACCCTGTCATCCGATCCAAATTACGCGAACCTGATTGACTGCTGCTGGGTTGACTCGGCGATCCGACCATCTCGATGGATCGATTCTGACCGATCGATAAGCCGGTGTCGATGTCAGCAGCAGAGAGGGGGGGTGAATGATGACACTCCCAAGACTGGCGCAGAGCCGGATCGTGCTCGATCGTCCCCATGAGAACCGAACCGATCTGACCGTTGCTAGCCACTCGTTTGACCAAGCCGAGCCGCACGGATTTCAGCAACAGATTCAGGTTCACGCAGACCATCTCGCACCTCCGGCGATCCCTGGGATTTCGTGGTCGGGGTCGAATGGCCCCGATCACTCCAGGGAAAGTGACGAAGAATGGAATTGAACTTCGAACATCGCCTCGATGTCTCAGCATCATCTGGCGAGGACGTTTCGTTGCCCTTGCTTCACATCAGGATTGAGCACAGCATTCATAAAAGATATCGCTGAGAAGCCATAATCATTGCGAAAATTCTTTCATTTCGCAAGGAAATCCTCGGACTTTTCGGCGATTGGCACATCTTGAAGACAGACGTTCTAATGCTCAGGTTCGCACAACGCGTACGATTTTTCCCCTCGCTAGCGGTGAGTCTGATGTGGGAAAAGTCAGCGGCCGTGATCGAGTACCGGGACAGTGGGTTCCGGGTTGCCTAGCACCAGGTTTCGTGCACAACCGGCAGCACCGATAAAGCCTGCATTCGAGCCAAGCTGTGCATATCGAATCTGCACTTGACTTCCCGGGTAATCGAGGGCAAAGCGGTGGACATACTCAATGATTGTTTGCAGAAAGCTTGGCCCGGCCGCGATCATGCCACCACCGTAGGCGATCATTTTCGGATCGACCGTGGCGATGACATTACAGGCCCCCAGGGCCAGGTAATATGCGGTATCATCGACGATTTTGCGGGCCAGCGGATCGCCCGTGGCCGCTGCGTCAAAGATGTCTTTTGCTGTGAGTTCTTCTCCTTTATCGCGGATGAGTTGGCGGACAACGGTCGGTTCCCGGCAGGCAGCGGTTTCTTCGCGAGCCCGGCCAAGCACGCCGGTCGCGCTGGCATACGCTTCCAGGCAGCCCCGCCGACCGCACCCGCACAGCCGCCCCTCTGTCGGGGAAGCAATCCGGACATGCCCGAGTTCGCCACCGTGACTGTGCTCACCTTCCAGGATCTTGTTGCCGATGACGATGCCGCCACCGATTCCGGTCCCGAGAGTGAACAGGACAAAGGAATCGACATCCTTTCCCGCACCGACCCAGAATTCGCCGAACGCAGCCGCGTTTGCGTCGTTCTGAAAGGCCACCGGTTTGTTGAATTTTGCCCGAATGTACTGCGGAACAGCAACATTCCGCCAGGGTTTCAGATTCGGAGGATCGAGAATCAGCCCGAGCTTGATATCCATCAGGCCGGGGGTGGCGACGCCGATCGCCGTGATATCGTCCAGGCTCAGCTCGGCCGCTTCGATGGCTTGACGGATAGCCACGCACATCCTTTCCAGTCCGGCCTCGGCCCCCCGTTCCGGCTCCGTGGGTAAACTGACCGCGGGAAAGGCCGTGCCCGAATCATCCACAACCGCGGCTTTCATCGTGGTGCCGCCGACATCCAGACCGACGAAGTAACGGGTATCCGCCATGATTCCGGTCCCATCCTCGGGGAACAGACGTTCACAAATGCTGCTGCCATTGTATGAATCGCCCGCAGAAGCGGTGGCAGTACCTGCCGAAAGATCGTCGCAACTTATCCGTCGCGGTGTCAGGATCAACCGGTGTGAGCCCAGTTGATGTTCCCGAGCCGGGGCGTATCGACTATGCTCGGGTTGCCTAGGCATGGAGGCCGCCATGTTCACGCATCGACTCAGCCATTATTTGATCTTGCTCGGAATCACCGCGCTCCTCACCCTGCCGAATCTCGGGACGCACGCACTCTGGGACATGGATGAAGGGGTGAACGTTGAATGCACCCGGGAAATGCTCGAAGCCGGGACCTGGGTGGTGCCGACGTTTAACTGGGAACTGCGGACGGCAAAGCCGATCATGCTTTACTGGCTGCAACGGCTGTCGTTCCTGGCATTCGGGATCGGCGAGTGGTCGGCTCGCTTCCCTTCGGCGCTACTGGGGATGGGCTCCGTGCTGCTGTGCTATGAACTCGGTCGGCGGATGTTCGATGCCCAGACCGGGCTTCTCGCCGGGATCATCCTCGCCTCGACGATTCAGTTTTGCCTGTTGTCGCATGCTGCCACCCCCGACGCGCCGCTGATCTTTTTCACGCTGCTGACCTTCTTCTTCTTTTGGCGCGGTCACGAGCATGGCGGTCGAGGCTGGTTCATCCTCCCAGCGATAGCCAGCGGGCTGGCCGTGCTGAGCAAAGGGCCGATCGGCCTGGCACTGCCCGCGCTGGTAGTGCTGAGCTATTTTGCCTGGAATCGCGAATTGCTCCGGATCCTGGATCGGCGGTTGCTGCTCGGCGGCTTGATCTGGTGCCTGGTCGCCTTGCCCTGGTATATTCTGGTGACGGCAGAAACCCGGGGCGAATATATCGCGGCCTTCCTGGGCAATCACAATGTCAACCGCTTCGTCCAGCCGATGGAGGGCCATCGCGGCCCGGTGTTTTACTACGTACTGGCAATGTTTGTCTTCTTCGCTCCGTGGTCCTGCTTTCTCGGGCTGACACTCTGGGAGGCAATTCGGCAGACGCGGAGTTTCCGCCATACCCCGACAGGGGATCCGGCCTCAGCGGTTGAATTTGCCAGCGACATTCCGATGGGAACCCGGGCAAGTCGCTTCTTGCTCGCGTGGTTTCTCATCTACCTGGTGTTCTTTTCCGCGGCAGCGACGAAGTTGCCGAATTATATCGGGCCGCTGTATCCCGCCCTGGCCACCCTCACCGCCCGGTTTCTGATCTGCTGGCAACGACAGCAAGTTCAGCCGTACGGGTGGGTGATGAGGCTCGGACTCGTCGGCATGATCATTGTCGCCTTGGCCACGACGGCCGGTCTCTTGATCGCCAGCGGTGTCATTCCGTTGTCCACGCCGAACTTCCGTGTCTTCCCGGGACTCGAATTCTGGTCGCTGATTGGCGCGGTTCCGCTGCTTGGGGCCATGCTGATGTATCGCTTTTTCCGTCGCGATGATCGTACTGCCTTTGTTCAGACGCTTGCCGTGACTTCTGTGGCGTATGTCGGGCTGATTGCCGCCTTCCCACCTCTGGTGATCGATCAGTACAAAGCCGCGAAGTCGCTTGCCTTCGAAGCGGGGGCCGTGCAACCCCAGCGAGAATTTCGCATCGGTACCTGCCAGTTCTTCCCGGAAAGCCTGGTCTTTTATGCACAACGCCGGGTGGAGAAATTACACAATCTTCAAGAAGTTTCCGACTTTCTGGCGACGCCGATTCCTTGCCGAGTGTTTGTCCCGCAACCGATCTGGGAGCAGTTCCTCGCGGGGCGGCTGAGCGTTCCGTACCGGATCGTGGCCCGACGTTACGACTTTTTGAAAAACGCCGAGATTCTGGTCCTGGCAAACGAAGAGGAATCGGAATAAGAATTCGTGACTTCACCCGAGCCCTGGCGGGCTCGGCTCGGCTGGCGGGCTCGGCTGGGCGTGCTCCGGTCGGGTCAGGCCCGTTCAGGCGACCCGGGCTCGGATCGAGTAGACCCTGTCGCCGACGCCGATCGTTTCTCGCACCTGGTAAGGCGATTTTCCCTGGCTTTCGAAGTAGTTCCGCGCCAGCACTTCTCCCATCAGCCCCAGCGACAGAAACTGGACCCCGACCAGTTCGAGCATCACGCTCAAAAGCAACAGCGGATTCCCGGTCATGTCACAACCCTGGCATTTCATCAGAATCGTTGTGGCAAGGCTGATTATTCCAGCGAACATCACCGCCAGGCCGATCCCGCCGAAAAAGTGCATCGGCCGAGTCTGGAAACTCGTCAGAAACTTGAACGTCAGCAGATCCAGCATCACCCGGAAGGTCCGGGTCAGAGTGTACTTTGATATTCCCGCTCGACGCGGATGATGGCGGACCGGCACCTGGATGACCCGTGCCCCTTGCAGAACCGCGTAAGCTGTTATAAATCGATGCATTTCTCCGTACAGGGCGATGCCATCCACAACATCGCGACGCATGACCCGGAGGGTGCAGCCGAAATCGCGGAAAGGCACCCCGGTCACCCGGCGAATCAGCCAGTTCGCGATCCAGCTGGGAACTTTTCGCAGCATCAGCCGATCTTGACGATGCTTTCGCAGTCCAAGGACTACGTCGTACCCCTGCGCGAGTGTCGCTAGCATGGCCGGGATGTCTGCCGGGTCGTTTTGCAGATCGCCATCGAGGGTGACGATAATGTTTCCGACCGCATGATCGAACCCGGCTTGCAAGGCGGCCGACTGGCCGTAATTTCGCCGAAGGCGGATGACCTTCAAGCGAACATCGTTCCTCGCCAAGCGGGTCAGTTCCTCGAACGTGCCGTCCTGACTGCCATCATCGACAAAGATCGCTTCCCAGTGAAACTCTTCTCCGAGAGCTTCCACGATCCGGGCAACGAGCGGAGCGAGATTCTCCACCTCGTCCTTGACAGGAATCACCAGGGAAATTTCGATCATGGCTGCCTCCATGCACTCCGGATTCAGGCGGCAACAGAGGGGTTATTTCACCCGGATTTCCGCAAGAATCGCGGCATCGCCGAACTGCACAAATGAGTTCGCCCGCACCGGCACGCCGCTGCCCCGAGCATCGATCAACTCCGCCACAAGCGCATACGTTCCTGGCGTCTTTAACGGCGGCACCGCCACCATCAGATCAATCGACTCTCCCGGAGGCACGGTGGCCCGAAACAGCCCGGCCTTACCACGGTAAGCGGCTGTCCGCGGATCGCTGGCGACGATATAAGCCAGATGAATCGCGGCTTGATCACCGGGCTGAAATTGCCACACTTCCTCGGAGCGATTCCAGGCACGAAGTCGCAAGCGGAATCCGCGGTCGGCCGGAACCGGGTTCGGAACCGGGTCCAGCCACTGCAGTTCCGAGCGAGCGGGGCCAGGGCTATAAACTTGCGTGACCCAGTGCCGAAACCGCTGGGGTTGATGCTCCAGGCCTTCCCGCGCCAGCCAGGCTTCGTACCGGTCAAAAAAATGATCGATGGCCGCGGTCCTCCCGAAGCGGAAGTGCCCGTAGCGCGGCGAAAGTTGCCGACGTGCTTCGGCAAAGCTGTCGTCGGTGTACAACAAGCGAACCAGCACTGATGCCAGACCGGTTCGATCGGCACCACGCTTGCAATGAAGTAATACTGGATACTCACTCTTGTCGAGCACTTCGACCAGGCGGCGGAGTTCCCCGGGTGGCGGCAATCGATTCGCGGACAAGGTAATGTCTTCCTGGGAAAGCCCGAGATCATGAAGCGTCTGAGCTTCGGCAAAATACCAGCCGGACGCTGGGTCGTTCTCATCTCGTGCTAGCCCACGCAGATTGATAACCGTCCGCAGGCCGTATGCTTCGGCAAGTTCTCGAAGATCGGCCGGCGTCGGTTGTGCACACCGATACACCCGACCCGGGATCACACAATGCCGGTTCGACAATGCCAGCACGCGGATCACTTCCCCGACGACCAGCAGACAGATGCCGGGGATCACGAGAAGTTTCAGCGAACGCCAGGCAGGCAGCGAAAGCAATCGCCTACTTAACGTCGAGATTCGGAACCAGACACTCAGTCGATGGAATGCCGTCATCATCGCCTCGTTCAGGCCAGGGGGCCGTCCCAGGTCCAGTATTGTGAGCAAGCACAACGAATTCTGCTAGCCCGACTGTGTAAAAGTGATCCGACTTATGATGAGAACAGAGGGAAAAGCGCCGAGGGAAGCCAACATTCAAGTTGACGATCGAGGAAGAGTGATCGACCGCCACCCAGAGAGGGATCATAAGCGGGCAAAATTTCGCAGCATTTGCAAGCCAACCTGCTGGCTTTTCTCGGGGTGAAACTGGGTCGCGAAGAGATTGTCGCGCCAGATCATTGCACAAAACGGTGTCGGATAATCCGCCACGGCCGCCGTCAAGCTCGGATCGAGCGGCTTGGCATAGTAGCTGTGGACGAAATAGACCGCCGGCTCCGCAGGCAACTCGGCGAAAAGCGGGCAATCCGGACGAATCCGTTGCAAGGTATTCCATCCCATGTGAGGCACTTTCAACCCCGGAATTTCCGGGAAGCGAACGACTTCCCCGGGAACGAGGTCTAAGCCTGGATAAATTCCGCCTTCCTCGCTACGGGTAAACAACAACTGCAAGCCGAGGCAGATGCCGAGAAACGGCAGTCCCTCGTCGATTTGATGCCGGACCGCCTCGGCAAGCCCTGTTTCCCGCAGCCGAGCCATGGCGTCGCCGAAGGCACCGACACCGGGCAGCACCAGCTTGGTCGCATCAGCCACGCGATCCGGGTCGGAAGAAATTTCAGCCGGTGCCCCAACGGTTTCAAACGCTTTTTGCACACTCCGCAAGTTTGCCAGGCCGTAATCGACGATGACGATTTCCGCTTTTGCCATGATTTATCCTCGCGGCACCGCTCCTGCCAGCGGTTGTGAATCCCGTCGAAGAATCAAACCGGCCGCCAGCATGCCTCCCCCCATAACAACCGAGACAAACGCCAGGATGACTGGATCAAAAAGCGGCTGAGCCAAACCGCTTAGCCACGGCCAGCCGAACCAGACGACCACCGCCCCGGCGGCGATTCCAGGGCCGAAGGGCAATTCATTTCCAGCCGACTTGCCTCGCAATCTTGCCCAGAGTTTCAGCGGGATGATCACCGGCAAAGTGACCAGCGCGCCGATCGGTAAGGCCAAGGCGGCGGGCTGCCACCCCAGGAACGCCCCGATCATCATCAGCAAATCGGCATCCCCCAAACCGAGTGCATCGTTTTGAAAGCCGGTTTCAAACAAAAATTTGATCGATCGGCCGATGAACATTCCCGCTGCTGCCCCGACAAGCCCGTTCATTACTCCGAGTTGCCAGCTTCCAGCTGGTGCCCAGTCCGGTGGCGGACCGGTAAACGGCCACAGTGTTGCTCCGGTCGGAATTTTCCCTGTCAGTTCCGGAAGTGTCCACGGGAACCCGGTGGGGATAGCCGCGAGGACCGCGGGATCGCTCGGCCACGGCCAGGGAAGCAGGGTCGAGCCGATGAGGCCGATCACGGTCCCGAAGTAGGTGATGTGTGTGGGGATAATTCGATGCTCGGCATCGATCAATGCTGCTGCCAGCAACAAACTCAGGAAAAGGGCGTGGTAGAAAAAATAAATCCAGGCGTGAATCGGCGGGAATGCCCCTGCCGAGTGGGCTCCAGAACGCAGACCCGGTGTGTGATGCCAGGGGGTCAGCCAGTCAGGCCCGCCGTAGCCTTGTGAGACAATTTCCACAAGGAATAATCCCAGAAATGCCAGCCCCGTGGCTAACTCGACCCAGAGATAGCGAGACGAGAAACGGGCCCCGCAAAAGCGACACCGCCCTCGCAACAGGAGATAGCCGATCACCGGCAGATTATCTCGAAATTTCAGAGGACGCAAACAAACTCCGCAACGCGACCCCGGCCAGATAACGCTTTTCTCGAGAGGCAACCGGATAATCACGACGTTCAAAAAACTACCGACGCCCAGCCCCAGCAGGAACACCCAGACACAGCAGGCAATAATCGGCAGAGAGTACCACCATTCCATCGCGGTTTGCCTCGGGAAAACGGCTGGCTGGGTCGATTTACGGATTCTCGATCCGATACTTCTGATATGCGCTGTAAATCCGGTCGGCAATCTGCTCTGGCGATGCTTCTTCGGTAGGCACAATCAGGTCAGCGGTTTCTCGGTACAGTGGTTCGCGGTAGGCAAGGACTGCTTCCACCTCGGCGAGCCCACCCTGGCTCGTCAGGTTCGGCCGCCGATCGTTCGTGCTGCGATCCTGCTGGAGCCGTTCCCAGCAAACCGGGGGCGATGCGGTCAGCCAAACGACAAAGCCGGCGTTGCGAAGCCGCTGGCGATGTTCTGGCCGCAAGATCACGCCCCCGCCGGTGGCAATCACGGCGGCTTCACGCTCGCAAAGTTGTGCCAGGATCTTACCTTCCCGATCACGAAAGCCAGCTTCTCCTTCGCTGGCGAAGATCGCTGCGATCGATTGTTGAGCTTCGCGTTCCAATTCGTCATCCGCATCAACAAAGCTCCACCCCAGCCGTGCTGCAAGGAGCTTTCCCACGGTCGATTTTCCAGTGCCCCGGTAGCCGATCAGCAGGATCCGCTGTGGTTTCATTGCACCCGGTCCGCGATGCTCACGATGATTGACCTGCAGGATGCTCTCCTGGGAAGGTGTCTCTGTTGAGCGGAACACTCGAATTTCGAAACTCGCCGAAAGTTATTCGGTGTCGTCTGGTGGTTCCGGTGCGGATTCACTTTTTGCGGCTTCTTCTTCGAGGGCATACGTCACCGGTGACATCGCTTTGCGGAGTAATCTCCGCATCGGTTCCATGTCGGGGAGATTTCCCGTGAATAGTTCAATCTGCCGAGCCGCCTGACGAACAAATAATTCCACGCCCGTAATCACATGGCATTCACGAGCCCGAGCTTCCTGAATCAACAGGGTATTCTCTGGTGTATACACAGTGTCAAAAACAATCATTCCCGGTTTCAGAAAGCTGTGATGAACAGGGGATTCATCCGTGTTCGGGTGCATTCCCACCGGTGTGCCGTTGACCAGCAGGTTGCACGGCTGAACATTATGGCGAGCCGCCCAGTCCACGACCTTACATCCGACCTCAGCCGCCAGTTTGGCGGCTCGCTCATACGTTCGTGAGGTCAACGTCACATGCACGCCCTGACGCGCCAAAGCGTAGGCGACGGCCCGGCTGACTCCCCCGGCTCCGAGCACCAGTGCGAACAACTGATTCGCCTCGGCCGGAACCTCCTCATCCGCCCCCGCCGTTGCCCTGACCCGTTCGTGATGTGCCTGCAAGCAATCCAGGATGGCGAGATAATCGGTATTGAAGGCGCGGAATCCGCCTTCCGGTCGACGAACCAGGGTATTCGCGGCCCCCGTCAATCGGACCGTATCATCGAGTTCCGCGGCGGCGGCCACCGCCGCTTCCTTGTGTGGAATCGTTACACTGTATCCCTGGACTGGAACTTGCTCATACGCTTGAATCGCTGCGGAAAGTTGACCCGCTGGAACTCGAAACGGCAAGTACAGGGCATTCACATGCAAACGGCGATACAAGTGATTGTGCAAGATGGGACTGTAACTGTGGCTGACGGGATCACCGAGCAGGCCGTAAATTGCCGTATCGGCATGAATCGCTCGAATCGGATAGGTCGTGCGAAAATCATCCAGACATGGCAGTCCTGGGGCAATCCCCCGTTCTTTGTTAAATGCCGCGTAGATGAACGGGGCTCCAAACTTCAGCCCGATCAATCGCGTCGGGAAGCCGAGATCCCCCATGCAAAAAGCCACTGTCGGTTTTGGCGCTGTGCGCTGCAGTTGCAGGATCCGCCGACAGTCATCCGGTTTCGTGGCCATGACAGCCAGTTTCAGGACGTCGGCGTCTTGGCGTAGCATCCGCTCGTAAATAGCCTGCAAATCAGTCGGCGTCTCATGAAGATTATGATAACTGACGATCCGTTTAACCGACCCGAAGCGTTTAATCTGATCTGCGACATCGGTCTCGAGATCAACCCACTCAAACACCCCTGAGACGATCATTTGCCTCATCACCGTCAGCCGCTCGGATTCGCTGCCGGACCAGCGACCGCCATCCGTATGGCGACGCAATGTCGCAATCCAGGGGCATTGTTTCACTTCGGCGAGCCGCTTCACCTCGATCGCCTTGGCAAGAAAGTCCAGCCGCAACTCGATGAATCGGGCCCCCCGGCGAACTGCTTCTTGCAGTTCCACCTGAATCATTTTGTGGCGGGTGCGTGCAATCACAATTGCCAGGCAATCCGGGGCCACCGACATGATCGCCTTTCTCCAGAATCAGGTTTGCCCCGGCAATGAAGGTTTCCCCGGGGCCGAAAGGGGATTGACAACGACGGCGAGCAAATCGCTGGATTTCGTAGCGATCAGGTATCAGTCCGCGGCCAAGAACTGGCTACCGGACCACTACAGTTTGCCCGCTTCTTTGTAAATGACATGCTTGCGAACTTTCGGATCATATTTACGGAGTTGAAGCCGATCTTTCGTGTTATTCCGATTCTTCTCGGTGTAATAACAATGATCGCTTTCTGAACTCACGAGCTTGATTGTCCCGCGCGCTTCTTTCCCTTTTGCCATCGCTTTGTCCCCAGATGACTGCAATTTTTTACAAACACTTAATTTATCAGATCATCTCGATGTTGCCTAGGGGAACACGTTCGACTGGACACGATTTTACGCTAATGGCAAAATTTGCCGACGGCTCTACAGGCCGATACCGATTCTCGGATTCCTTCTGAGTTGTTCCATGTTATTGATGACTGCTGCAGTGGTGCAATTGCTACTGGCCACGATTGCCTGCGGCTATTATGCCGGCTTTGCCTTCCTCGGTCGCTTCGCACCACGGCCACGGATCCTGTCACAACCGCGGACACGATTCACGGTGCTGATCCCCGCACACAACGAGGAACAGGTCCTGCCCGCGACTCTGTGTTCGCTACGATCATCGTGCTATCCTGAAGAACTGTATCGTGTCCTGGTGATTGCGGACAATTGCAACGATCGCACGGCCGAAATGGCGCGGGAGTTCGGCGTCGAGTGTTTGATCCGCCAGGATCCAGATCGGCGTGGCAAAGGCTTTGCCTTGGCTTTCGGAATCCCGGCCGCGTTGGCCAACCGACCCGATGCCGTGTTGATTCTTGATGCTGATTGTCGGCTGCATCCGGATGCGTTGCGGGAACTCGCGGCCGCCATCGAAACCGGCGTTCCGGTCGTGCAAGCGGCCGTGCGGCTTGGCGATCCGCGTTCGGGTGCGGCCGGGTTGGTGATGGCGGTTGGCTCGGAAATCGAGAATCTGGTGCAAGCCGGAATCAGTCGCTGCGGCGGCCGCGTTCGCCTTCGCGGCACCGGCATGGCCTTCACCCGCGCGATTCTCGAGCAATTCCCTTGGCGATCCTACGGGCTGACCGAAGACGCTGAATATTCTGCCGAGTTGCGACGAGCACGGATTCCGATCCGCTTTGTGGCGACGGCGGTGGTGCAGAACAGCCCGCCGGCAAACCTCCAAGAACTGTGCAGACAACGCCGACGCTGGCGGGAAGCGTTGCGAACAGAAACCGTCGGCATCATCGAACGCGGGTTGATGAGCAAACCGCTGGTGCTGTTGCAACTCGGGTTGACGTGTGCGACGGTGGCAGTCTTGTTTTTTCTCCAGCGGGGAATCCTGGCGAATCTCCTCATGGCATGGTCGCTGGGGCTGATCGCAGCGACAGGATGGGTCTACGGAATGGCATTGATCCGGCTGGTAAAATTTGCGGAGGCTTGGCGGTCACTGCTGCTGGCACCGCTCGTGGTATGGCAACTGCTGATGGTGACGCTGGCCGGGTTCTGGCGGCGTGGCGGTACCTGGGTGCGGACACCCCGCGAAGCATCGCCGGTCATTCAAAGCATTCAGTCGCCTGTCGGTCTCGAGTGAATCTCGCCGACTCTGGCGTCTCGAAGAACACCCGTCGTTCGTCTCGCCCTCCACGGGGTGGTTTGATGGCTGAAGGAACCTTGGAACATGCTCAGCGATCCGGTGACGACGCCGTGTGACTGAATTGTTTGGATCGCAGGGCAATCGGCTCGTTCATGCAGCTCGGCAGATCGTCATGACTCGATTGATTTACCCGCTTCTTGTGTTGCTGATTTGTCTTCCGGTGGCAGTCCTGGCGCTACGGATCGATCTGCCGGGATTGACGAGTTCTTCGCTTTTGGCGCGGCCGTTGGCGGTTCCGACTGGCGATCAAGAACTGGCCTGGATGCATACAACGACGAGCGGTCTGACCTGGGAGCGGTTCGTGACTGGGGTGGTTCGGGCAAAGATGCTGGTTCCCGGTCTCGTAGTCGATGAATCACTGGCGTTTCGTGAACAGACGACTCAAGTGCCGGAAGTGCGGATCGCGTATCCTGGTCGTCGAGGGAGTTTGCGAATCCGCTGGTACAAGTTAAGTAATGATGTCGGCCCCCGAGAATGGATGGCTGCTTTGGCCGAACGCAACCCGCCGCCGTTGGCCGTGATTGGCGGGGCAACCTCCGATCGCGCCGGTGAACTTGCGGTGGCCCTCCGCGAACAGACGCACTGGAAAGGCTCATCGCCGTTGTTATTGTTGACCACGGCCACCGCTGAGACCATCCGTCTTGTCGATTCCACCAGTATTCCCGCAACTCCGGGCGGGCGCTCTGAGCCGTTGATGTCGATCTACCCTCAACGAACTTTCCGTTTTTGCTTTCGCAATCAGCAACTGGCGGAGGCAGTTCTGGATTTTGTCTGGCAGCAAGTGGATTTGCGTCCAGGAATCCTGGCACCTCTTGCCCGAGCCGCGGCCGGTTCCGGGTTGATGATCGCAGCTCCGACCCGGTCTTGGGAAGCCGGTGCGATTCAGCCGCCGCGGGTGTTCATGATCGCCTGGCAGGATGATCCGTTTTCCACGGATTTGCATCAACAGTTTTTCCACTGGTTGATCGATCCGAAGCGATCTGGACTGAGTGGCCGGAACAGTTTCAGGAATCGAGGAGAGGTCGGGGAGGCGGTGCCGCACAGCGAGGCCATTTCCAGCTGGACCGTGCCGTTCAGTATCGGTGGGTATCATCGGCCGAATCGCTATGAAGCGGATGTGTACGAGTTGATGTTGCAGAAAATTCGTGAAGTTCCCGACCAGCGTTCCTTGCTGATCATACCGAGTGTGACGCAGCCGGCCCGGCGTCTGATGAGCGCGCTTGCCGATGCCTTGCCGGGGCTGGGGCAACGGCTTGTCGCGGTGACGGGTGACGGCATTTCCGTGAATGCGATTTATCGTGATGGCGACTTTGCCTGGCCGATGCATATGTTGCCGATTCCGCTGGTGTTATTCGCGCATCACAATCCTGTCGCCTGGGATCCGCCAGGGACCGAGTCGGCGTTGCCCCCGAGTTACCGGCTGACGCCGCCGACGAGCAGTGAGGACGTGCTTTTTTTTAGCGATCTTGTCCGAGTGATTTGCCAGGGCAGTTTCCAGCTTGATGAGGCGAGCGATTCTGATGCCCTTGACGTCACCGGACTCGTCAAATCTTCCGAGGCTCTCGCCGAGCGATTGCATCGCATGCGTCCGCCTGTATTTGACGCCGACGGCAACCGACTCGGCGGCCAAGGAGAGTATGTCGTCGTCGTCCGACCGCAACTTCATCGTCATGATCCTGGGCTGCCCTCCGGTCCTGAAGCCATTCTCGAAGTCTGGCGACGCGGGCCGGAACGACACTGGGAGCGTGTCCAGCAAATCGAAATTGATCAATGGCGGGTCCGGAGTCCATCATGAATGAGCAGGACTCCTCCATCATGAATGGGCAAGACTCCAGGAAGCCGGCGATCTCGCCCAGTCGGTTTTCTCCCCGGAACCTGCTGGGGAAAGATCTGAGTGGTCTGGCACCCGCAATCATTGTTTGGGTGGTGCTGGCTGTTTGGCTGGCGGCCTTGTTATTTGAACGCGCTTCCTGGTCGGAGCAAGCCGATGAGGCAACGATTCGAGAGTGGCTCGATGAAGCACGGCCGTTTCGCAAAAGTTTACCCGAACTTGCTCGTGATTATGATTTGCTTCGGCGGCAAGTGGGGCTTCCGGCAGAAAATCTCCGGGAGAAACGCGAGGAAATTGTCGAGCAAATGCGGGCTCTTGCCGAGCCGACCCGTGTTTATCTCGGACAGCTTCCGACCTTTCCGGTCATTTATCATCTGGAGGTCTGCTTTCCCGAGGAGTCGACGCCTTCGTCTCGGCCGGCCGAGCGACTCACCTGGGATTCTCCGCTGGCCCGACCCCGGCACAGTCAGGAACACCGCGTTCGGGAACTCGAGTTTTTGGCAAGCGAGACCGGCGTGCAGATTCGTTGTGAATATCAGCTTCATGCCTTCAACAAGCTGCAAAAGCAAGCGGATGAACAACGCCGGGAATCCCTGATGGCGGCGGCGGTGCTGGTGGCCGCGACGCTGCTGGCCCTGATCTTCACCTACCGCTTCTGGCTGCGGGAACGGCAACGCGATCTCGAACGCTTGCAAGTCGAGGCCGAAGCCGAGCATCGGCAGCGAGAACTCCTGGAAATCCGCATTCAACAGCAAGAAGCGGCCCGGCAACGCGACGAACTCGATCGCAAGCTGCTCGAACAAGAACTTGAGGGCATCAAAATCCGCAATCGCGCCGATCAAGCCATCAAGGAAGCGCTCGAGATCAAGTCGCAAATTTACGCAAGCATCGGCATCATGGCTGGTTCATACGCTCACAATATCAAAAATTTACTTGTCCGTCCGAACGACTTGCTGCAACGTTGCCTGGAAATGCGGGGCTTGCCTCAGGAACAAGAAGGAATGCTCCAGGAAATTCGTGCGACCCTCGGCATGGTTACGGATCGCTTGCAACAAATCCTTCGCACGGTTCGCCGCGATCCTTCCCAGTCTTTCCGCACTCGGCTCGATCTCACGGCTGTCCTCCGCGACATCCTTTCCACCTGGCAGGAACTCGCCCGCGAGAAGTGGCGGATCGATCTGCAAGCAGAATTACCGACACAGCCGGTCTGGATTTCCGGTGACATTTCGCATCTGCAACAAGCCATTGAAAACCTGATCTTCAACGCGCGCGACGCGATTTTCGAGATGCGAAAAAAAGTCCGCGATCAAGCCCATCGAGAACCGGCCGCCGACATCAAATTACAACGCCAGCGTTTAATCGAAGCCGCCGGCTGGCGGGGGAAGATCCGCCTTCGCCTCGTTCTAGACTCATCCGAAACAATCCTCGAAGTCAGCGATAATGGCATCGGCATGGATGAGCAAGTTCGCCGGCAATGTCTGCAGCCTCACTTCAGTACCAAGCGCGAGAATGCCCTCTTTGAAGGACTGAATGCCGGGATGGGGCTCGGCCTGTCGTTCGTCGCCGTGGTCCTGGAACATCACCACGCTCGACTCGAAATTGAGTCAACGCCCGGAAACGGCGCGACTTTCCGTATCCACTTTCCCCTTCCGGAAACCACACCAGAGACCGATTCCGCAACAGAAACAGCCCGTGACTGGCCGACGAACTGAAGGTAGCCTCGGGGCGTCTGCCATTCTTCAGACTCGGATCTCAGGGCTGCAAACCCGACCGCCATGGTGCAAACCTGTGTCCAAGCCCGCCCTTGTCAGTCAGCCAAAGCGAAGTAAAATGACAGTCGATGTCTCCGTAGCTCAACTGGATAGAGCGTCGGCCTCCGGAGCCGAAGGTTGCAGGTTCGAATCCTGCCGGGGATATTAAAAAATGCTGGCACGATCAGCCTCGAAACAGACATTTCACGCCCGGTGGTGATCCTCAGGATCGATACATCGTTGACTGACCTTCAAGAAACCCCTCTCTTTGCCTGAAAAAACGGAGTTTCGATTTCATACCGGGGTGATCCTCGATGAAAATCATCGCGGGATTGAACATCTTCCGCGGAGTAATCATCGTTTGAATCCAAACAATCCGCAATTTATATTCCCAGCAGCCGAATATGGCTGAAGTAAATCCCATGAACCGCGGTGCTTCACTCCGGGGGATCGTTGAGATTCCGGGGGATCGTTGAGATCATGTGATCAAATCTAAGCATGTGTTGTTATTGTGAGATTCTTGCAGCAACAGATCTGGGTGATCCATCATCGGATTCGATCGGTCAGGCGATATGACGGTGACTGTCGGCTGATATGTCGGGCTTGAAATCCGCCCCGGGCGGGTTGATGGCGAATGTCCTCGACCACGCCGTTTACAAAGCGGACACAGACCGCCTGATCGCCACCTTCCCAGATGATTTCCGCGGGTTCGTCAAGTCGGGTCGGCGGCACATCCCCCATGACCAAAAAGGCCTCGCCCACAGTCATTCCAACGGTCAGGTGAATTGCTCGTTCATGCAATAATTCTGCGCGCTGATTCCAGCTCCAGAATACATAAATTGCAAAAGACAAGGATATCAGCAAAACCAGCGGAATCAATCCGCCGTTTGGCCGCTGCCAATCGAACAAGTTGGAGTGTGGAAAACCCCACCACCCGGAGGCGTCCCCGAGTCGAGCCGTGCGGGACACGGGAACCCCTGGCAACAGCGACGATTGCTCACCAGCGGGCGGCAAAAAGCTCACGACGAGGCGGCCGCCACACTCGGGGCAGATCGATGTCGACAACGGATTTCCACAATAGAATCGGCAATTCTGGCAGCGTTGTGCCACGACGATCCCCATGAACTGGCATCAACGTCGAATTACGCTCCGATTGTAGGGTCACTCCCGGGTGTAAATTCCACTCCGATGCAGAAGATGCTGATCTTCGAGAACAACGCTTGACTAATCGCGACGTCAAGGAGTCCAGTCGTGTTCCGGGCCAACCGTGGCGCAGAACTCGGCGAGCAATCGTGCGGCATTTGTCAGATCATCGAGATGAACGACTTCCACCGGGGTATGCATGTAACGATTCGGAATGCCGATGAGAGCAGTCGCCACCCCCCGGCGGCTGATCTGGATGGCATTGGCATCGGTCCCCGTCGCCTTCGGCACCCCCCGAATCTGGATCGGAATCGCATGTCGGGCTGCCGTCTCTTCGAGGAGATCGAAGACGCGGGGGTTAATGTTTGGCCCGCGGAAAAGAACCGGGCCGGCACCGCAGCGGATTTCCCCCTGCGTTTTCTTGTCGTTCCCCGGCGTGTCGGTGGCGTGGCAAACGTCGACGGCGATGCCGACGTGAGGGTCCACGGCGTAGGCGGCGGTGGTGGCTCCGCGCAGGCCAATTTCTTCCGCCACCGTGGAAACGCCATAAACTGCCGCTCGCAAGCCACGTCCTTGCAGCATCCGAACCGCTTCCATGACCACCCAGAGCCCGACCTTGTCATCCATGGCTGGTGAGGCAACAAGCCCGTTGCGAAGCGGACGATAGCCGAGCGCAAAGGTCAAGGGGTCGCCACAACGAACGAGCTGCTGAGCTTCTTCCCGATTCTTGCAGCCAATGTCTACCCAGACATCTTGGAACTGCGGGACTTTGCCCCGTTCTTCGGGGGTAAGTAAGTGAATGGCCCGGCGTGCCACCACGCCAGTGACGGGCCCGGATTTTGTCCAGACGGTCAGATACTGACCCAGCAAGATTTGCATATCCCAGCCACCGATCGGCTGGATCGACAAGTATCCATCATTGTCGATGTATTGCACCATCAAGCCGATTTGATCGCAGTGACCGGCGAGAAGAATCCGCGGTGCTGATGCCGTTCGCCCACCCGGGAATCGAGCGGCGAAGACATTGCCATGACTATCGGTGGTGACTTCCTCGGCGAAAGCGGAGGCCCACTCCCGAACCAGCGCTTGCACGGGTTGCTCAAAGCCCGAGGGGCTCGGCGTCTCCAGAATTCGTCGGAAAAAATCATGAGATTGACTGTCCATGCGATCACGAATAAATCTGATCAAACTGTCTCGGATCAGCCGTTTATCTTCCGGGCTTCCCGAGAATCAAAGCCGGAAGTTGATTGAACCACGAGCTTCCGATATCGCCAAGGCTCTGGTGCCTCCTGGATTGTTCCGGGGGTGCGCGGCACCATAAACGAGGGCGGGCTCGGCTTAATGGTCGCCCGCCGCCCGGGCCAGATCTTCATCCTTGCCAGCCACGAGCAGCGTTTCCGATCCTTTCATCACCACATCCGGATCGGGAGCGGCGAGGATCTGATCATTCAGCATATCGTGCAACGCGATCACTGAAATACCGTACCGCCGGCGAAGTTCCAGTTCCCGTAAGGTTTTCCCGACCCATTCCGAGCGGACTGCCATTTCCTGGATGCTGAATCCGGTTCCGAGTCGGACATAATTCAGGATAGCCGAACCCGAAAGCCGTGACGCCAGCCCGATGGCAGAATCCCGCTCCGGGAAAACCGTTTCTGTCGCCCCGACCCGTTCCATGACTCGAGCGTGGTCGCGGGAAATCACTTTGACAACAACATCGCGGACATTCAGGTCCTTGAGGGCCAATGTCGCCAGGATGCTGGCGGTGATATCATCACCGGTACTGATAATCCCAGCGTCGGCACCCCGAGCGCCAATCCGTTCCAAGGCTTCCAAACTTCGGCCGTCGGCAACCGCTGCCCGGGTGACGTGCTGAGCCACCCGATCCACGGCTTCTTCCTTGGGATCGACCGCGATCACTTCATGACCTTGTGCGTGCAGTGCCTCCGCCGCACTTGAACCAAAATTTCCCAGGCCGATAACCACAAACCGCTTCATAAAGCTTCTCCATGGGAAGCAGGCCCTCGGCTGGAAGAGATCGCGGAACCGCTGCCGCCTCAGCCGACAGCCACTTCTTCATACGCATAGCGAAATCGTGACGCAATTCGCCGATGCCGCGTCAGAGCGGCGGCAAGTACCAGCGGACCCACTCGACCCAGAAACATTAAGCCGATGACTACGATCCTACCCCCCGATGACAAATGACTTGTCTGCCCAGTTGTTAATCCGACCGTGTTGAACGCGCTCACCGCTTCAAACATTCGATCTTCGAAATTGCCCCGCGTCGTATTCCGCTCGGTCACTGCTAACGCCAGAATCCCTGCAGTCATCAAGGCAAAGGCAATCACCGCCAAGCCGACCGCTCGGTCGGTCGTCTCTTTGCGGAGAGAACGTCCCCCCAGCGAGGCAATTTCTTCTCCCTGAAGCCGTGACCAAGCCAGAATTAAAAGCAGTGCAATCGTGGTGGTCTTCATGCCCCCGGCGGTGCCTCCCGGCGAACCGCCGATCGACATCAGCAGGATCGTTAAAAAATTGCCCGCTTCGGTCGCTTGCTGATAATCGATGCTGTTAAATCCAGCCGTGCGAGCCGTAATACTCAGAAACAGGCCGTTTGTCAGCTTGTGGAACGGGGGCAAGTCTTTCAAACTGGCATTCCACTCAAGCCAGGTAAACAATGGCCAAGGCAAGAAAATCAATACCGCCGAGGCGACAAAAACCAGCTGGGTATGCAACGACAAGCGGAAGCGTCGTGACAGGCGACGATTGTCGAACCACAGCACTAATTCTTCCCAGGCCAGAAAACCGATGCCGCCGGCGACGATCAAGGTGGAGATCACCGCGAGCGTCGCCGGGGACCGCTGAAATCCAATCAAACTGTCGCTGTAGGTCGAGAACCCGGCGTTGCAAAAGGCACTGACGGAGTGAAATACTGCTGGCCAAGCCGCGTTCTCCCAGCCCAGTTGCGGTGCCCACAGAGCATACAGGCTCACCGCACCGAACGCTTCGAATGCCAGTGTGAACCGGATGACATCCAGCAATAAATGCCGAGGATCCAACCGGTGGTGACTCAGTTCGATCGGGCTACCGGCACTCAGGGATTCTTGACGCAGTGACAATCGGCCGCCAATGGCGATAACGACCAGACTGGTGAAGGTCAGCATCCCGAGACCGCCAAGTTGAATCAGCAACAGAAGATACAACTGGCCAAGGGTGGTGAAATAACCAGCGGTATCTTCCACAATCAATCCGGTAACACATACCGCACTGGTCGCCGTGAACAGAGCATCGAGCCAATTCAGCGGCTGGCTCACATACAGTCCCGGCAAAAATTTCAGACCGAGCGTGCCCACCATCACCAGCAAGGCAAACGAGCCCACAAACAGTTGTGGCGGACTCAACCGCTGCCATAGCGAATATTTCCGGCCGACGGGAAGGTCCCACAGACGCGACGTTGGCACAATCTGCTCACAGAGCGGGTAGCAACCCGAGCCGGTACCACACCGGTCAGCAGGCAGAATCATTCCATTTTTTATGATAAGGCCGCCCGGCTTGGCCGACTATTGCTCGGACAACGTTGCTCACCAGCTTACGCATCTCGGTCATTTTTCGATGCTAGCCGTTCCGAGACTTCAGCGTACAACCAGGACAGGGCAACCAGGTCAGGGGTTTGCTCGCTCCCAAGGAGGCAGGCCATGCTCCCGCTGCGACTCTCGTTCTTATGCACAATGCTTCTTGTCTTGACGCCGGTGATTCCCGTGGCCGCTGCTGAGCCGGACGTGGTTGTTTACGGTGGCAGCGCTGGAGGCGTTGCTGCAGCGGTACAAGTCGCCCGCATGGGGAAGCCGGTCGTGCTGATCGAACCCGGCCGGCACATCGGCGGCCTGACCTCCGGCGGACTCGGCTGGACAGACTCCGGGAATAAAGCCGTCATCGGTGGCATTGCCCGTGAGTTCTATCAACGCATCAAACGACACTACGATCAGCCCACGGCCTGGATTCACGAAAAACCGGAAGATTACAAGTATTATCGCCCCAGTGATGATGCCATGTGGACCTTCGAGCCGAAAGTGGCGGAGGCGATTCTCCGGGACATGCTCAACGAACACGCGGTGGAGGTCGTCTTCGGGGAACGCCTCGATCGGGCTCCCGGGAAAGGCGTTCGCTTCGACGGTAAACGCATCGCTAGCATCACCATGCAATCGGGAAAATCATTCTCCGGGAAAATCTTTATCGATGCCACCTATGAAGGCGATTTGATGGCCGCTGCCGCTGTCAGTTACACCGTCGGCCGCGAGGCCAACGAGAAATACGGCGAGACCATGAATGGGGTGGCACGCAAATGGCAAAAGCATAATCACCGCTTTCTGAAGCCAGTTGATCCGTTCATCACACCCGGCGATCCCCAAAGTGGCCTCCTCTTCGGCATCGAACAGCAGTTACCCCCGGACGGTAGCGGCGATCATCGGGTGCAAGCCTATTGTTTCCGGATGTGCATGAGCAATGTCGCCGCCAACCGCGTCCCGTTTCATAAGCCCGCCGGATACGACGAGCGCAAATATGAATTGCTGTTCCGCAATTTCGAGGCGGGAGATCAGCGATTTCCGATGAAAATCGACAGGATGCCGAACGGGAAGACCGACACGAACAATAACGGTGCCGTCAGTACCGACTTCATCGGTCAGAATTACAAATATCCCGAGGCGAGCTATGCCGAACGCGAAGCCATCATCCGCGAGCATCTGACCTATCAACAAGGTCTGATGTGGACACTGGCCAATCACCCGCGTGTTCCTCCACAGATCCGCGAGCAGATGAAACCGTGGGGCTTGGCCATGGATGAATTCACTGACACCAATCACTGGCCGCATCAGCTTTACATCCGGGAAGCCCGGCGGATGGTCAGCGATTATGTTCAGACCGAGCAGGATTGCCGCCGCCTCCGAGAGACTCCCCATTCCATCGGGATGGGGTCTTACAACATGGATTCGCACAATTGCGCTCGCTATGTGACCCCGCAAGGCACGGTGCAAAACGAGGGCGATGTCCAGGAGAGCCCCGGCGGTCCCTACCGAATCAGCTACCAGGCAATCGTGCCGAAAAAAGGGGAATGCAGCAACTTGCTGGTGCCGATCTGCTTGTCGAGCTCGCATATTGCCTACGGCTCAATCCGCATGGAACCTGTGTTTATGATTCTCGGTCAGTCCGCAGCAACCGCCGCCGTCATCGCCATTGAGAAACAAGTCGATGTCCAGGCCGTACCCTACGAGGCGTTGCGGGCTCGCTTGCTTGCCGACAAGCAGGTGCTCGACTATGCCATGCCATCGAAAGTCGGAGCGATTGATCCGAAGCAGATGAAAGGCATCGTGGTGGATGACGACGCCGCCGAACGGATCGGTTTTGAATTTCGCAGCAACTCGGTCGGACCGTATTACGGAAACGGTTACCGCCACGACGGTGCAATGAACCTCGGAAAACAATCGGCACGATTTACCCCGGACTTGCCCTCGGCAGGGCGGTACGAAGTTCGCCTAGTGTATTCGCCTCACGCCAACCGCGCCACGAACGTCCCGGTTCAAGTGATCCACGCCGGCGGTAGCACAAGGCTTCAGATCAATCAGCGGAAACCGCCACCGATGCAACAGGCCTGGATTTCCCTCGGACGCTTCAACTTCGCTCAAGGCCGCAGTGGTTCGGTCGTCATCCGTAACGAGGGAACCGACGGCTACGTGATCATCGATGCGGTGGAGTGGCTGCCCGTTCCCGAGTGATGGCAGCGGCACTCGGACCGTGTTCGGATCGGCAAATATGAAGTTTCGACGAAGTTCACAAAGATGCCTGGAGTCTCACCGCGAGAGTTGCAAAAACATCTTCAATCCTGCGTATCTTCTTCCACCGAGTCTTGGCCATGACGACACGACGTGATTTTCTTCGCATTTCAGCGGCCGGCACACTCGCCACGATCTTTCCCAGTGCCGGCTACGCCGTCGGTCCGACGCAAGTCCCTCGGATCACGTTCTACGGCTCAACGCGGCAAGTCTCGGGCTCGTGCCATCTCCTCGAAACCAGCCACGGTTTGTTCGTCATCGACTGCGGATTGTTTATCTCTGATGTTCCCGATCCGGCAGCGGAGAATCGCGATCTCCCTTTTGATCCGAAAGAAGTCAAGGCCATATTTCTCACCCACGCTCACACCGATCACAACGGCCGCTTGCCGTTTCTGTATAAGAAAGGCTTTCGCGGGCCGATCTACTGCACCGATGCCAGTCGCGATCTCACCGAAATTATGCTGAATCTTTCAGCATCGCTTGGCGAACTCGACGAGGAGCCGCTGTACGACCCGAAAGATGCTTCGGGCGTGTTGCGATTGCTGAAAGTCATCCCCTACAATCGCAAATTCGAAGCCGAGGGACTGACCGTCCGCTACACCGATGCCGGGCACATTCTCGGCTCGGCGATGGTGGAACTCTGGGTTGATGGCCGCAAACTTCTGTTTAGCGGCGACATGGGACCCGATCACAGTCCGATTCTCTGCAAGCCGACGCAGCACTACGGTGCGGATGCGGTCCTCGTCGAGTCAACCTACGGTCCCAGCCCCCGCTCGTTTGTCTCGTATGAGGAGTTCGGCAAAAAAATCGCCACGGTGCTGGAACGCGGCGGCAGCGTCTTGATTCCTTCCTTCGCGATCCACAAAACGCAAATCATCATTTACGTTTTGCATCAACTGATTGAAGACGGCTTGTTGCCAAAAGACGTACCGATTTTCTCGGACTCGACGACGGCGCAAAAATGCACGGCGATCTACGATGCGTACGCGGAATACCACGACGCCCAAGCCCGAGCATTCGCCGGCAAACGCAACACCCTGTTTTACCGCAACCGCTACCGCGAAGGCCGCGTTGCCGATGTTCTGAAAACCCACAACGCTGGCCCCGCGATCTATATCTCAACGAGTGGCATGCTGAGCTACGCCGCCGCTCCGCAACATCTGGCGGTGATGGCCAGCGACCCGAAAAACGCAGTATTCATCCCAGGTTATCAGGCTCCCGGTACCACCGGGCGAGAACTGCTCGATGGCAAAAAACGGGTCACGTTGAATCTGGATGAGTTTGTTAATGGCGAACGTCGGCCAAATAAAAAAGAGGTCGATATCCGCCTCGAAGTCGATCGTGTCAGTGGCTTCTCCTCGCATGCGGTCGGCGAGCAAATTCTCGAGTGGGTGCATCACTTCGAGCGGGTCGGACCCGTGTACGTGGTTCATGGCGATGAAGAACGATCCGTTGGCTTGGCGGCCAAATTGCAGGAAATGAAGGTCGAATCTCTCGCACCCAAGAGAAACGACACCTTCGTCGTCAAAGGCGATCGTGTCAAGCCTGGCGAGGTGCCGAAACTCGAAAAACTGGACAAACCCGCTGCCCCCGCTGTCGTGGATAAATAAATCGGAGGATCACGCCATGCGATCTGCGCGCCATCGCTTTCGCCTTCTCCACGGAATGATTGCCGTATCCCTGCTTCTCCCGAGGCTTGGCGCGGCGGATCCAGCCGACGATCGTTTCGACTCCGAAAACAAAGCGCAGTCGGTTCGGCCGCCCGTCCTTGCTCTGGGTGAGTCAGCAAAATTGCCTTACACGATGACTCGAGCCGATCTCAGCGGGCAGAAAACCGTTTCCGCCGACAGCCTCCGTGAACTCACGGGCCTCGAAGGCAAAGACGTTCTGGTGACCGGCACCGTGGCTTCCGTGTATATCCCGAAAGGCGGGACAAAGCTGATCCTCAACCTCGGTCGGGATTACCGGAAATGCTTCAAAGTCGTGGTCGATATCCGTGACTTCCCCCGCTGGGGAAGCAAAAAAGCTGAAGACATCGGTAAGATGTACGACAAGAAAACGGTTGCCGTCGGAGGAATCATCAGCATGTATCAGGGTTCGCCGCAAATTCTCGCTTCGCTTCCTTCACAAATTACGGTGATTACTCCAAATCGATAACTCAGCAGGGCATCCAGGCGAGACGGTCCGGTTATGACCTAGCCGAGGCAAGCGAACGGCCAGTATCCGCACGCGGGGCTGGATAAAAGCGGTTTGCCACCAATCCTTCGAGGGAAAATAAGAATAACACAGCGAGCAATAACCACGGAAATAAATCGACCGGCTGATCGAATTTCAATTCAAGTGCTTCTCGAAATGCTAGCTCTCGGGTGGCCGGAATGATCGCGGCGGGTCCCAGAATTTCGGTAATGATCTCGTCGGGAATCCGTGATAAATCGCTTTCCTCGGCCGGCAAATTCAGGCTGAATGCGGTTCGCCAGTCACCGCTTTCCGTCCGCAGAACATAATTCCCAGGGTTGCGAGTCTGACTGCCGGAAAGCCGCAACTCTCGCTGGCCGGGATCGATTTCCGGTGTGGCATCCGTGCCGCTGATTCCTGGACCCTCGAGAAGTAGCTTCGGTGCGGCGGTGCCAGTCGGAGCAGTCGTCTGGAGTGGTACGAGGACTGGGCTGCCTGCCTGAAAATTCAAATTAGCTTGGCTGGTATCCCCGGCCAAATACGTCAACACCAGGTTCGGGAAGACCACGGCCCAGGAGCTTCCGGCGGTTTCCCAGTAATTATGCCAGCGTCGGCGCGGCTCCCACGGAGAGTCCATCCGGGTGGTGAGCATGAGAACCCGGCCCCGGCCGACGGTCCGTTCGAGGATGGCGGGGTCGCGTTGCTGCGGCTCCGCGGGCCAATCGTAGCGAACCACGACCGCGTCGGGTGCCGCTTCGACACGCCAGTAGGTCCAGACTCGGCGGGGATTTTTCAGAAAATCGACGTTGCCTCGGAGCCGCCACGCTTTGAACGGCGCCAGAAGCGGATGCCGCATCGATCGCTCATCGAGCAGCCACTCTACCCCGGCCGGGCGTTCCGTACTGACATCGATGACCGAAGCCAGCTTCCCCGGCATGAGTGCCGCCGCTGCCGCATTCCGGCCCGGGTCATAAGCCGACACCCTCAGTTGCTCTGGCCCACCCGGGATGATCAGCAGTTGTCCCCCCTGGTTAACGTAGGTGGAGAGTTTCTCCCACAGCAATGGCGATGGCTCGGCGACACTTAACAGAACCACCGCCTCGTAGCGATTCAAACCGAACTCAGGGACTGATGCTTGCTCAGGGGTGCGAATGACAATCTCAAACTCGCCTTTTGTCTGATGTGCCAGCTTCCAGTAAATCGCATCATCGGGCTGATCAGCAATCGTTAATACAGGGCGGGATTCGCCAACGCGGAAGGTCAGAAATCGCCGATTGTCGATGAGCAAGGCATCAGGGGTTTCCAGGCGGATTTCCGCCTGATGGAAGCCGATCGGCAAGTCATTGAAGGTGAATGTGACGGCCTGGGGCGTCCCAGCCGTCAACTGGAACGGTCGAACCTGTGGCGGCTGGTTGCCAAGGAGCCGACACTGGACGGCTCCACTGGGCACATCCACCCCGGTCGATTGTATGGTCACCGTGAGGTTCACCGGTTGTTGAGCCGGAATTTGCTGGGGTGTCACCGAGACGCTCGTAATGGCGACATTCGCTGGGGTATCAACGCCGACATCCACGAACAAATTTGCCAGCGGCGGTGGCTGTGGCAGTCTGGCTTGAAGCGCCTTCAAGTCATTGCCACGGCTCGATTCCCAGGATGCCGCCGTCCGATCCGAGAAGATCACGACGAGTCGTGGGCTGGCCGTTGCCGATTCCGGTTCTTCCTCGGGGCAGCCGAGCAGTCGGTACGCTGCCGCCAGACCGGCCGTCAGCGGTTGCGCCGCGGCTTGCGTCTCGCCAAGTTGTTCAAGCCGTTCGCGGGCGCTGGCAAGTGACGGCTCCCAGGCGGGCAGCAATGCTTCCGGGTCGCCGGGATCAATGATCGCCACCCGGGAATTTGCCGGCAAATCGTTCAGCAAGGTTAGTGCACGGGCCTTGGCATCGTCTAACCGGGAACGGTCGCCGATCCGATAGCCCATGCTCGGGCTGGTGTCGATAATGAACACCGCATCGACCGGCTGCTCGGCGGCGAGATTCAACCCCTCGCTGAGGATCAGCGTCGGTTGATACAGCGTCAGGCAGAAAAGAGCGATCAACAGCATTCGCAAGGCAAGCAGCAAAAAATGCCGCAGTCGCAGCTTGCGTTGATTCGTTTTTTGCTTCTGCTTAAGAAACCGCAACGCCGGGAACGGGAGCCGCTTCGGCTCCTGTTTCATAATCAGGTGCAGAAGAATCGGCAGGCCGACGAGGGCCGCCCCGGTGAAAAGGATCGCATTCATACCGCTATTCTAGCGGGCTCGCAGCAATCGAACGCAGCAAGATGTGCGTCACCCTCTCGAATTGGCAAACTCTCCTTCGTGGCAATCACTGCTTGCCGCATATCGGCCAAAGCAGCGGGTTCGTGTCACCGAATCGTACTTGATTTCGCTGCGGCTTTCAGCCGATACTGATTCACCGTTTCACTTGAGATTCCAGTTTCAGCTCGGGAAGGTTTGGCGAATTTTCATCGACATAGACTTTCAACGGCGATCGATCCATATCGGTGTAGATGGCCGGCACCCGTTGGATGGCATCCGGGGTGTCGATGGAGTTTTCCTCGGGTTTCAGGGGCGAACCGTCTTTGTGTGTCCACAAACTGACGGTCACCCGATACTCTCCCGGTAAGACTCCGGTGCCGCCGCGGCGGGAGAATAATTTGTAGCGGCCCATTTCGTCGGTCACCCCGGAGCCGCCAGCCCCTTTGGTTTCGCCCAATGGGATAAATTCTACCGTGGCCTGAGCCAGAGGCTTCCCCCCCATGGTGACCACTCCCTCTGCCGCGACAAGCGACCGTTCAGGGGAATTCGCATCGCATCCGGCGGCGAAAATGGTTATGGCCAAGAATCCGGAGCATCGCAGAAGCCATGCCATCATTCGGTTGTCTCCGTGGGAATGAAACGAATCAAAACTCTCCCGCTGAGAATTGAGACGGAATGTTAATCCAAATTGGGAGGATTGCCGCCGTCTGCCATCCGTGCAGTCAGAAGTAAGGCGGTGGTGCTATTGGTTTCGCGGACAAAACGGACGGAAGCGTCCCCCATGGCAAAATGGCAGCCGCCCGGATGCAGGCTGCCGGCATACCCCCAACTATCTAAACGCCATTGCTTAAAATTCGCACCGGTGCCCCAGAAATTGATCCCCGGAGACTGCGGATCCACGCCGGTCATCACCCAGCCGCGATAACCCCAGGCCGGAGCCCGGCCATTTCGGACTTCATGGACGGTTTCGCCAATCATGAAGGTATTACTGGTGCCATCGGTCACTTCTGTCAGCTTGGTCGCGCTGTTTTCGCCGAACATATAACGCAGGGTATTCGGCTGCCGTTTATAGCCATTACAACCGCTTGCTGAGCTAATGCCGTTGAGATTCCGATCGGTCACAAAATCATAATTCGTTTTAGCACCCGGATGAGTTGGGCTGGCACCGTAGCAGGAACTTGCAGGTTCAAGACGCAATCGGCGAAGATCGGAGGGGCATTGGAAAGTTTTGATCTCTACACCCATCAATGCAGCATTTCCGTTGGTTTGGGCGCTGCCATTCAGCGTGCCGGTCGTGTTTCCCGTATATCCACAACAGCAGCCGACACTGAGATTCGAAAACGGGCCATCGAGGTTGAGTTGTTGGTAGATTGCGAGTTGTTCGATGTAAGGGAGGACAAGTACCCAGCCGCTCATGTTTTGAATGTTGGCATCACCAACGACACCGAGCGTCGTGTGCGGGCTGGCACACCAACCGTAGCCTTTGCCGGCCGGCGGTAACTTACCATGATCCGACTCATAAGTATGTAAGGCCACCGCAAGTTGCTTCAAATTGTTCTGACATTGGCTGCGGGCAGCGGCTTCCCGGACTTTTTGCACAGCGGGGAGCAATAAGCCAATTAAAATCGCAATGATCGCAATCACCACGAGCAATTCAATCAGGGTAAAGGCGGATCGATCAAGTCGTGCGGAGGGCATCATCGACTCCCATAGAACAGTTCTCTTGAAGTGGTACCAGCAGCGATACCAAAACTGATGCGGATTCGTTTGCTGAGCGGAGAGAGTATCAAAATGACATGTGTGGCATTGTCGATTCAAGGAGAAATAGCAGAATCGTTGAAAAATTTTTGATGTGTGCAAATCTTTTCAGCAAAATGGGATGAGAGTTGCTGAAAATCAAGGCAAAAGTGGCAATGAATCCGTCGTGTTGACGATTTGGCACAAGCGTTGCCGAAATTGTGAGAATCGCTGCGAGGTTTCCGCGTTCGTTACGGCGCGCCATAACGCCTGGCGGTTGCCGACCAAGACAACCAGTTTTTTCCCCCGGGTAATGCCCGTGTAAAGCAGGTTGCGTTGCAGCATCAGATAATGCTGGGTGTGCAGCGGGATCAGCACCGCGGGATATTCGCCGCCTTGCGACTTATGCACGGTGATGGCATAGGCGAGTTGCAATTCATCCAGATCAGCAAAGTCGTAGTCGACCCGGCGGCCGTCGAACTCGACCGTCAGCAGTTGCTCAACCGTGTCGATGTCGGTCACCAGACCGATGTCGCCGTTGTAGACTTCCCGCTGATAATTGTTCTGGCACTGGATGACTTTGTCCCCCAATCGGAACGTGGTGCCAAAACGCTGCACTTCGGGTCGGCTGGGAGTTTGCGGATTCAACACCGCCTGCACGGCCTGATTGAAGGCGTGGACGCCCAATTCAGTCCGGACCTGGGGCGAGAGAATTTGTACGTCGCGGATCGGGTCGAGACCGAAGCGGCGGGGGATACGATCGCTGATCATTGTCAAGATTTTGTCGCGGACGGCGGCGGGGTCCGCGGCTTCGACGAAGTAAAAATCCCCGTCACCCGCCGGGGCGGATTCGGGCACCAGACCCCGGTGCACGGCGTGAGCGGCCCGGATAATCCAGGAATTTCCCGCTTGGCGATGCACTTCGGTCAGGCGGACCACCGGTAGCTGACGGGAGGCGATCAGATCGGCGAGAACGCTGCCCGCTCCGACAGACGGCAATTGATCGACATCCCCCACCAGCAGCATCGCGGCCCACGGCGGGATGGCCCGGAACAAATGGTGAGCCAAGGTGATATCGAGCATCGAGGTTTCATCAACCACGAGCAAGTCAAGGTCGAGCGGGTGGTCGTGATTGCGGCGGAAGCGACCGAGGCTGGGGTCGAATTCGAGCAGGCGGTGGATGGTTTTGGCGTCGCGGCCGGTCGATTCCGCGAGCCGCTTGGCGGCACGGCCCGTCGGCGCGCACAAGCCGACCCGCAAGTGTTTGGCCGAAAAAATCTCGATGATGGCACGGATGATGGTGGTTTTCCCGGTGCCGGGGCCTCCGGTCAGGATCAGAAGCTTTTCTGTGAGGGCAGCTTGGACGGCGGCACGCTGGGCGTCGGCAAACTGCATCGCCATCGTGCGTTCGACCCAGTCTAGCGCCCGTTCTACATCCACGGGGGGCAGCGGGTGCGTGCCTTGCCGCAACTCGGCAATGGCACGGGCGGCACCGAGTTCTGCGTGGTAGAGTGGGGCGAGGTATACCAGTGGTTCGGCGAGATCGGTTCCAGGCAGGATGATCGAGCCGTCGCTGGACGCTGTCGCCCGCGGCTCTGCCAGCCCCGGCTCTGCCGGCCGCACGACTTCACGCAGCAATTCTTGCTCGAGGAGCAGTTCCTCGAGGGCGGCAGTGATTCGCTCGGGAGCAATCTGGGTTAACTCGGCCGTCTTGGTCAGCAGCAACGCTTGCGGGTAACCGACATGGCCGGCGGCGGCGGCTTCTTCAAGCACATATTGCAGTGCGGCCCGAGCACGCAGGGGGGAATCTCGGGGAATGCCAAGCTTTTGCGCGAGTTCGTCGGCGGTTCGGAAGCCGACGCCCCAGATGTCGGCACTGAGCCGATACGGGTTCGAACGGACTCGCTCGATGGCGTGTTCCCCGTAAGTCTTGTAGATCCGGACCGCGCGGGCGGTACCGATCCCGTAACTTTGCAAAAAAACCATGATGTCGCGGACATGCTTCTGTTCGGCCCAGCTGGCCCGAATCCGTTCAATCCGCCGGGGGCCGATCCCCTTGATCTGATTGAGAAAAGTCGGGGAACGGTCGATAATTTCCAGGGTTTTTTCGCCGAACACATCCACGATTCGCTGAGCATATTTCGGACCGATCCCCTTGACCAGCCCCGAACCGAGATATTTGACAATTCCCGCGATCGTGTGTGGCGGTGTGGTCTTCAGCGATACTGCTTGGAATTGCGGCCCGAACTGGCGATCGTTCACCCACTCGCCGCTGGCTTCAATGAATTCGCCGGCTACAGCCGATGGCATTTGCCCGACCACGGTGACCAGTTCGGCATAACCCCGAGCCTGGACTCGCAGCACACAGTAGCCGTTGTCAAGATTGTGGAAGGTGATCCGTTCGATGACACCCTGAAGCGATTCAGGCATCGGTATTCAGTTATGTTGGACTGACATTCCGCAGTCAGCCATGAGCGAAGCTGCTTGCCTGGTGACATTACCAGTATCTGTTTTTGGAGCGTAGCGGAAACGGCATCCTTGTCCAGCATCGACGAACGATTCTGTGGTCAATTCGATCAAGCACTGCCCAGTCAAGCTCCAGGTTTCGGTCGGCGGTCGGAGACGCGTCGCTTCCCCGAAGAACTTGACCGAATCTGGAAAAAACTGGCAACTTCCTTCGTCTTCGCCTCTTGTGAAGAGAGAATTCCGCTGCTACGCTCCAAGCATCTGACGTGATGAACCATGTAAAATGAAAACCAGGCATTTCGTCACGAGCATCGCTTGAGGGGCAGTCATGACGGTGGCGAGGGTGGGATGGCTGATCTTACCCGTAGTGCTGGTTGTTGCTCCGGTCCGGCCGGATGATCGCATTGCCGAACCTGCTGATTACACCGATCCGAACGAATTGACCCGGGTGGTTGAACGGCTTGCCTCGCCAATTTTCAAGGATCGGATTGAAGCCAGCCGACAACTTTCCCTGGCCAGCCCGGCGATTCGCACCCGCCTCGAAACCCTGCTCGAACGGTGCGAAGATCCGGAAACTCGTCATCGCCTGGCGTCGATTATCACGACGCTGAAACGGAATGAACTGATCCTGCCGACGAAAGTGAGCTTATCTCTGAAAAAGGTCGGGGCCAGAACCGCATTCCAGGAATTGTCCCGGCAGAGCGGCTACAAGATTCGCAGCAGCGGCCTGCCCGATAATCAACCGGTCCACGACTTTCACTTTGTCGATGTCCCCTACTGGTACGCGGTGGATCAAATCAGTTCGGCGGCGGGAGCAACGACGAATCCGGAAGATGATCAGGGTACGCTCGGCGTGCATTACAGTGATACGTACAATCCATATGTCTCATACAGTGGCCCGTTCCGAATCGTGGCAACAAACATCACCGCCAATCAATATTTGCAACTCGCTGGCTTGCCCCGCCGAGGTCTTCCCGTTCAGAACCCGGAATATATCGGTTTGAACTTTCAAATTCATGCCGAGCCCAAAGCGCCCATGGTCGGCATCGGACCAGTCATTGCCCAACATGCCTGCGATGAATTCGGCACCAGCTTAATCCCCGGACAGGGGCCTTACTCACCACGACAAAGCCATTATTCACCGGCTCCATCATATCGCTCGTTCAACATGTCGGCGTCTGTGGCCCTGACCCGATCCTATCGCCAGGCAACGCGAATCAAAGAGTTTCGTGGGAAAATCCCGGTTCTGATACTGACCGCGACCCAGCCCGTGATCACGATCGACAACCTCTTGTCCGCCAAGCAACATAATGCCTCAAGTCAACGCCTGGAAATAACACTGAGCAACGTCCAAGCACTTGACGGCGGTGGCGTTCAGATGACAGCTAGCATTCGCAATCGCGCGAGTAATCCGAATGATTATTCCTGGAGTAATACCCTCAATCAGCGAATTGTTGTTCTCGACGAAAAAGGAGAGAAACTTAATTTGAACACCATGGATTTCGAACAAAATTCACCAGAAAGCTGTGTTTTCAAAGTGCAATTTTCCCCGAACAAAAATCCCGCACCACCGGCACGAAAATTCATTGTCTATGAGTGGGAAACCTTACTCCACGATCTCACCGTGCAATTCCGCGATATTCCCTTGCCCTGAGCCAGTTAACCCGGCAAATTCCTGAATATGGTAAGACCGACTGTTCGGATTGTTGCAGACATAAGGTGCCGGATAAGCTCGCAGCGGATCGCTGTGAAATCGGAGTCATTATGCCACAACAGGAAATCCTGCGGCGATCGCTTGAAATCGCCGCCCGATTGTGACGGCGGCTAGCTCAAGTTCCAGCCCGCGTTCCGACTATCTCTCCCTTCAACGGCTGTTCCTGCCGATGCGAAAATTCTGCTTCACGATTGCCCCTCGTCGCTGAAGACGGGGCCAAAGTCGCTGACACCGACTCGCAGGCACAATTGCCGAAATTCCTCGACACGATCATCGGTACTGTGATGCAAATGCTCGCCTTCGGAGATGAGCGGCAACTGCTTGCGTTGCCGGATTCCGAAAGAATGGAGGATACGCCGGAACGGACGCAGGTCGGCCGCATAAATATAAAGAAGCTTATGTTCATCAAATTGCAGTTCGACCGGCCCCGAGGCACTCAACACCGCGACCCCTGTACAGCCATCGTTGACCAATAAATCTTCAAACTCGCAAAAATGGCTTGCCAAGACCGGGGCATCAATCGAATTTCGCCGCAGATCGAATCGCCGATCGACAGTCGATTCGTGGCTGCTTTCCAAGACTACATGAACTTCCTCACCCAGCGGTTCCATCAAGGCGAGAAAGAGGTCAAATAAATGTTCCGCCGACACGGATGCGGAAATCATCCCCAGGCGTAACCCGGCGTCCCGATCTCGATAGACATCCAGCCGGTAGCCTTCTCGGGGCAATATCGGTACATTTAACGCTGGTCGAATCGCATCCGTCAGGGTAAACGGCCCGTATCGGTTTACCCGCAGATGCGCCGTCAGTGGATCAGCATTCACGAATCAACCCTCGCAGCCTGTGAAAGGGTCTTCCGTCGGACTGGCAGTCCGCAAAGCCGCTGGCCAAACGTGCCGAGCAAAGCCTGCCGTTTCCAACCTTACCCGGTGATCGACACTCAGGGCTGCTCATCATGGATATTCTACCCCGTTCCCCCACACCGAAGCGCTGGATTCGTCGAATTGTTCTTACTCTCCAGAATGGTGGAGTCGTAACGATCGTTAGGGTATGATGGAAGGTGACGTGTTATCGCTGGCACAACTGCTGAAAGCGCCAACAATTTCCGCAGTGTAATGCGGTCATGAACCGTTTTCAGCGATACGGTGTGATCCTTTGATTGACTTTCCCGCACAGAGAGAATCCCGTGTTGAGATCCATCTCGAGTATTCCCGGCGGGGTGATGATTTTTTTCCTGGCGAGTGCGTTCACGAGCAGCGACGTCGATTCTGGTGATTCTCCGGGTCAAATCGTCATTCGCCCGCAACCTCGGTCGGCAACGGATTCTCTCCGGCCGCCAGCCCCGGGACTTGACACCGATCCGAACCGGCCCGGTTACTGGGTCATTCGCCCAGGTGGATCTGCGGCCACTCGAGAGCCGGTGCTTCGGGAAGAACCCGCGTCGCCGAACTCCTCACCGCCAGCGCCGCCCGCCCGCACGGTCAGCACGACAACCTCGGCAGCACCCACCGACACGCCACGAGACCCGGCAACTGTCGGTGTGCCCGAGAAAACTTCGGAAGACGGCCGGGTGATCCTCGAAACTTGGGACGCCGCCTACATTCGGGATCAAAAAATCGGATATTTTCACGTCGTCGTTCGAGAATACAATCGTGACGGGCAAAAATATCTGTACGCCACAAAGACGCAGCGTCTCACTATCGGCCGATTCGGGGAAATCGTCACGCTCTGGTCCGAAGACGCGACAATGGAACGCCCCGACGGAACAATTTTGACCACACGTATGCGGCAAGGGCTCGGCCGCGATCAAAAATTGTCGCTGACGGGGACCGTGGTCGGCGATCGTCTCCGCGTGCAAATCGAAGGTGCTTCCGGCGGGATCCAAGAAATTCCTTGGCCAAAGGGAGTTGTCGGGGTAGCCCAGGAAGCCCGGTTGCTGGCGGAACGAAAGCCGAAACCGGGAGATACACTCGATTACTTGTATTATGAAGGTCGGTTAAATCGGGTGGTGAAAATCCTTATCCGCGTGCAGGATCTTGAAGAAATTAGTCTCCGCCCCGGGCAAGCGCCGCGAAAAGTGTTGCGGATCGAGCAAGGAATGGAAGCGATCGGAAATTTCCGGCTTCCGCCATCCACCATGTTCTGCGATCCGGACAGTTACACCCCCCTGCGAATCGACTCGGAAATGCCGATGATGGGGGGCCGACTGACGGTGATTCGTACCACCAAGGAAGAAGCGACCCGGCCGGTTGGAGCAGTGCCCGACATTTTTCAGGTGCAATCGATCCGCCTGAACGTCGCCGTGCCGGGAATTCACCAGTTGCCGGCGGTGGTGTACAAGATCACCACGACGGGTGAAGTGCCAGCCCGGCAGTTGTTTCCGAGTACGGATCGTCAGCAACTCAAACCTGTGGATGAAACCGGCAAGGTCGCTGAGTTACGGGTCAGTGCCACGCCGTTGACCCCGCCGGAACCGGATGCCCCGGCTGATCCCGGCCCAGAATTTCTCGGATCTTCGTTTTTCATTGACTGGGAAACCGATCTGGTTAAACGTTACGCGGCTCAGGCCATCGCCGGGTTGCCAGCCACGGCAAGCCGGCTGCGGAAAGCACAAGCGGTGGAATCCTGGGTTCATCGGAATATGAAAGCCGTTGAATTTTCTCAGGCGATGGCCACCTGCTCGAACGTGGCGCAAACCTTGTCGGGCGATTGCACTGAGTATGCGATGCTCTGTGTCGGACTTTGCCGCGCCCTGGGGATTCCGGCACGGACGGCCATGGGGCTGGTTTATGCCCCGGTTCCGGATGGCAAACCGTTCCTGGCCTACCACATGTGGTATGAAGTTTATGATCAGGGACGCTGGCATCCGCTCGATGCCACTTTGGGACAAGGGGCCGTCGGCCCCGGCCATCTGAAAATTACCGATGCTTCCTGGCATCAAGAACGTTCCTTTGCCCCGCTGTTGCCGGTTTTGACCGTCTTAAGTTCCACACCGACGATCGAAGTGATTCGGATCTCAGAGCCACGTCGGTGAACAACAGGGAAAACAATCGACTTTGGCCGGGCTTGTCTGAATTGCCGTAACAGAGTTTCTTGATGATTTTTTCTGGAGCAATGATTGTCCGTGGTCGAATGGAATCCTGGGTTGTGCTGAAAACAATCCCGAGTTGTTCCTCAAGCCGTCGGGAAATTTGCACAGCCAGTCCTGAAATCGGATTGAAGTTTTGCGATAATGCGATGAAATTTGTCGAGATGATGGTTTCCGCGCCCTTTGTCGTCTATACTCGGTCTCAGATGATGACTGTTAAATGCGCAAGCAAAGCCACTCGGAGCGATCCCACGGTGGATCCGATCGGAGCCACGAGACAGGCTGCCTGCGGAACAGGCCTGTGAGTTTGCCGGAATGTTGACACGGCCCGGCGAGGATCTAGGATGAATCACTGGCCCGACTCCTTAAGAGCCGCGGTGAATGATTCATTCCCCGGCGAGTCAGCAACATACACGACGCTTTCCTCTTCTCCCCGATTGCTCTCACCCGAGCAATTTGACTCTTCCTCGATCATCAACGTGTCTGCCACCCTCGAACTGACCACTGAGTTGCCAGCAGCCGCGATCAACCGGGAAGAATTCCCCGGACAGCCACGGGAAATGTCTGCCTGGGATCGCCTGACACAAATGTGTCGGCAAAAGCTTGCCGAGTTGCCACCCTGTCAACCGCGGCCTCTCCCGGGTGAAAGCTGGAATATCCTGGAGTACCAGGCCATCTCAGCGGCACTGGGAACGCCAGACCTGTTTTTGCTCGATTCCTCTGACCCGGAACTGTCCGGGCGACTTCTTGAGCAGGCCTTATCTGGTGCCGGCTCGGTGCTCATCATCGGCTGTTCATCCACGGCATTGACCCGATTGGCAGAAAAACTTGCCGCAACACATCCCCGCCGACTCGCCTTCGCCGGCGATCGCCCGGATACCGGCAGCGATCACCCCTCTCACCTGCCGGTTCCAATCCTGAAATCGCTAATCTCAACGATCCAGCAAGCCGCTCTTCAACCGTATCACGATGCTGAATCGCGAGCAGTCCGGCAGCAGCAACTGTGTGATCAAGCCCTGGAATTACTGGACCGTTTCCGTGAGGAATACCCGGACCTCTCGACACTGGAAGTGCAAATCGAAGAACTCCGCCGGGCGTCCGAACACCTGCAGGATAACCTCCTCCGCGAAGCGGCGTCTCCTGGCGATTCACCATTTTCTCGCCGCCTGGAATCCCTGCGACGAACTTGGCAAGAAGAACGGCTCGGGATTGAAGCGGCAATCCGTGAAACGCAGGATGCTCTGGCCCATCACGAGAAACAACGAGACCGATTGCTCTATGAATCGCGCAGCAACCGCGATCTAGCCCGGCAGCGAGTGTTCGGATTGATCAAAGGCTGGTTCACCTCCGCGTCGGCGACAGCCACGCTCGAGCACAGTCTCCATCATCAGGAAATCGAGAAAACTTGCCAGGAACTCCAGGATACGCTGGAACGACTGCAGGCAGAACTTTCCGCCATCGATCATCGTTACGAAGAACAACGCCAAGTGCTTTGCAATGAAGAAGCCACCGCGCGAGCGTCACATTTGCGGGAAACATTGCAGCGACTGACGGAGCGACAAGAACAAGCTTATGACCGACTTCGCATGATCCGCCAAGCCATCGCCCCGCTGGAGTTGCCGGAATGGCAGGTCGCGTGCCCGGATTCCGCACGGCTTCAACTCTGGCGGAAGGAACTCCAACATCGGCGAGAACAAGCCCAGGCAGCCCAGCACGCAGCCATTCAGAACCGCCAAGATCTGCTCGGCCATCTGGCACCGCAACTTCGCCAGGGGTTGTCGGAGATCCGCGGTGTTTTCGCGACCCTAGCTGATCTGTCTGATTCGGCGATGACTTATCTCAACTTGACTGGGTCGCGTTTGTTTGACCTGGTGGTCGTTATCGACGCAGAACACATGACCGAGGTAGACGGCCAACGAGCTCTGGAACTTGGCTCGCGGGCCATCCTGATCGGCAATTTGGAAACCACGTGTACTTGTGGATCGATCCCGAGTTGTACAAATTTACAGAAACACTCTTGGTTTTCGGAACTCTGGCAGGTCTTGCACCCCCGCGAATGGCGCCGGGAAGGTTACTCGCTGGTGGCTTGCTTGACCGAGCCCGATAAGCACCATCGGCTCTGGACGGAACCCCTTGCCGATCGCCCCGAGATCCTGCTGCATTTTTCGGAAGCGGCCAACGGTCACGACGTTCGACTCTATGCCATTCGCTTCCCCCCGGAAATGACCATGTGCGAAGCTCGAAAGTTCCTGGCCCACGAACTCGGCGACTTGCGACTGAATCCCCTCGGGATACCCACAATCACTGAATCCGAAGATCAGATTGTGTTTGCCTGGTGTCCTGTCGGTGTCAATGTTCCGATGACCGAACAAGTGGAACTGCAGCCCGGTGTCAGCGAGGAAATGATCTCCGATCCCGACGGGCATCGCACCGTTGTGGTTCGGATGAAAAAGACAGCAGGCTGGACCCGGGATCTTGCTAGGACCTGGGTTGAAGAACAGACACAAATCGCCCGACGGATTCGCTCGGCACGAATTCATTCCATCGATAGTCGCAGAAAGACCTGTCCCGCCTGAATTCCGATCAGACTCTTCTGATTCAGGTTACGGTTCCAGGCCAAGCGCTGCTAATAAAACGGCTTTGACGCTGGTCATCGGCAGGATCGATCCAGGCGGTATCGGCCCGTGCCCGATCAGCAGAGCAGCATGGTCCGCCGAGGCCGCTGGTAACCCGTGACTGCCATGTACAAGTGCTGCATTCAAGGGCACCAGATCAAATCGCGTCCGGAATCCCAGCTTCTTCTGCACCAATCGCCGGGCCGCGTGCAGTTTCGGGAAGCGGTATCTTGGATCAAAAAATAATTCGCAGGGGTCGAACCCAGGTTTATGGTGAATTGCCACGCAGGGAGCGTAGTCGGGGGCTTGCTCGTCATTCAGCCAAAATGGATAGGCAAACCAGGCATCTCGTTCTGACAGCAAGATGATCTCTCCCGAGCGGGGGTGATCCAGTTGCCAATCTGCTCGCTCTTCACCGACGAGGACGTGCCCGATGCCCGGCACCGTGGCAAACAACTCCCGGACCCGGGGAATATCCTCGGGCTGGCGAACATAGACATGAGCGATTTGGTGATCGACCACAGCAAAAGCTCGGCTGCTGTAGACATCGAGGTGTTCGCCGATTGGCCCGGTCCGCACTTCGAGCAGTCCGGCGGTCCGCAGCAGCCGATTCGGAAAAATCGGTCGTGTGACATCACAATGACCGTACTCACTGATCACCCAGACTTGAGCCCCCGTATGCTTGGCAGCATCGAGAAGAGGAGTGACCGCATCATCGAGTTGGCGGACACACCTGGCCATGTCAGTACCGGACGGGCCGAACCGCTGCGGGTCGTAATCAAGATGTGGCAAATAGACCAGGCTGAGGGTGGGTTGCTGAACGCGGATCACCCGGGCCGCCGCAAGGGCGATCCACTGGGTGCTGGCCAGCCCGGCCATCGGCCCCCAGAATGCGGGGAAGGGAAAGGGCCCGAGGTCAGTTTCAAGGTCAGCGGCAAGTCGACTCGGAGTGCTGGCGATGGCGAATATTTTGTCGCCGTCAATTCCGTACCAGGGTTTCGGCGTGATCGAATAATCGACGACGGCTCCCTGATTGAACCACCAGAACAGTTTTGCCACGGTAAACGGCAAGCCTCGCAGGGCAGCTTGCTTTTTGGCGGTCACGTACACTGGTTCAGCCTGAATCAGCCGGTTCGACTGCTGCCAGAAACGAACTTCGTTCGTGTCGCGAAACAGCCAGCCGTTGGCCACTACGCCGTGGACATTCACCGGCGATCCTGTCAGAATCGTCGCCTGAGCGGAGCAGGTGACCGCGGGGGTCACTTCCTGCAGTGGCAGCGACCAGCCGTTCGCCGCAATCTCGGACAGCCGGGGGGCGTACTGGAGAAGCCCGGGGGTTAATCCGACGCAGTTGAGCAGAATGATCGGCGTCATGGCAACCACCAGGAATCATCCCCCACCGACCACCATCATGGCTTAGGGATCAATTCGGAATCTTCATTTCTTGCTAAAGCAGAAGAGATTTTCAGTGCTGCGGATGAAGAGCTTGCCATCGACAGCCGCCGGCGAGGCGAAGACCGCGTCGCCGAGATCACCTTCAAAGACTTTTTCGAATCCTTGCGGGTCAGCTTTGAAACTGATGATCTTTCCGTCTTCGGCGATGGCCAGGATGGTGTCGCCGATGAGGATCGGTGATGCGGAAATCGCTTTGGTGAAGGCACGCTCGCTCCAGAGCACCTCGCCGGTTTTTGCGTCGGCGCAGGTCGCGAAACCGGTGTCGGTTACCCAGTAGAGGTGATCGCCTTTCGCAAGGGGTGTGGGAACGTAGGGCACATCCTTGCGCTTGGCCCAGAGCACCTTGGGGGTGGCACCCGGTTGAACCGCGGCCGCGGCCCGGCTGCCGCCACCGTCGCCGGCCACCACGACAATCGTGTCGTTCACGAGAATCGGGGAGGCGACCGTCCGCAGCTTGTTCGATTCCCAGTCCCAGTCCCAGTGAATTTTCCCAGTGGCGGGATCGTAGGCGGTGAGACCGCCGGTGTTGGCGACCACAATTTCAATTTTGCCCCCTGGGAGTTCGTGAATCAGCGGCGAGGCCGGGTTGGCACGAGACGGTTTTCGCGGAACAGCCCAGGCTTTTTCACCTGTCTTTGCATGGAAGGCCACGACCTCGGCAGCACCATCCTGATCAAAATTGACAATCACTTTGTCGCCGACAACCACCGGCGATGCTCCGAAACCGTGTTGACTTTGATACGAGCCCAGCGCCGCGGCCCAGACCGGCTGGCCGTCCAAGGTGTATGCGTGCAAGCTGACCGAAGTACCATCCCAGAAAAGGCAATAGACCCGTTCACCATCCGAGGCCGGGGTGGATGAAGCAAGCGTATTTTTCTTGTGAGTGTGAGCTTGTTGCCCGATGACCTCGCGTATCCAGAGAAGTTTTCCGGTAGTCGCATCGAGGCAAAGCAACATTCGCTTGCTTCCGTCGGTGGCCGCGGATTGCAAGAAGAGTTTGTTCCCGACGATGATGGGGGAGGAATGCCCTTGTCCGGGGATCGGCACCTTCCAGAGCAAATTGTTGCTGGTTGAAACCTGAACCGGTACATCCTTCGGGGCGATGCCGCTGCCGTTTGGGCCACGGAACCGTGTCCAGTCAGCAGCCGGAGCTGTAGCCAATCCGAGCCAGGTGATTGCCAGAATCGTCAGGGCAGAACGTGGATCTCGATCCATGGAAAGCTCTCGTGGGGACTGAAAAACCGTGCAGATCGGCGGTAGAAGACTGTAAGCCAGCGGTTGCACACACCATGTCAGCAATTATCGCAAAATCGGGCAGGGCAACAACCAGGCGTTCCTGAGATTCTTCGTAAATTTGTTCTGTCTGGTTGCCAGTGGAGCGGCCGACAAAATCGAACGATTGAGCGAGCGTCTCGCTGACTCACTGGAATCAACGGCCACGGCTGACCAAGCACTCGGCAGTGATGCAAGACTTATTTCTTTATCTGCTTGAGTTTGTCGATTAAGTAGTCGTTCGCTGTCTTATATTTTTCGTGGGTCTGACCTGGATAGACCAGGATCCCCTCCACTTTAGCTTCTTTCAGCTTCTCCATTAACATCATGCCGAGTAAGGCCGAGTGGGTCGGATCGGCCTGTTCTTCTCCCTTCACGGGTGGCTTCTTCTGATTCGGGTAAATCAGAAACACGGGTGGATCGTCCGGGGTGACATGTTCGATGGGGGAGTATTCGCGGATCCACGGCAACAGCTTTTCGCGCTGCTCATAAAACGTTTGGAATGCACCGTCGCGGTTGGTGGCGGTGCGAATTCCGAAGGCGTGTCCGCCATAGCGGGCGTTGGGCATCCATTCGCGGAGTTGTTTTGGATCGAGGGAGGTTTGCGCCCCGATGACGGCGGCACAGAGTAAGCGGGTTGATTCCCGAGCCACCGGATCGTTGCTGTTGGGATCAGCCAGATCATCGTGATACAGCAGCCACAAGGAGGAGCAGCCGCCGGCGGATCCCCCGGTGGCCGCGATGCGGGTCTTATCCAGGTTCCATTCGTTGGCTTTGGAGCGAACAAATTGCAGCGCTCGGGCGGCGTCGGCGATCGGCCACTGGACCGGCGGCTGGATCCCTTTTTCCTGGGCTTCCGTCACCAGCCGGTAATTGATGGCGACGACCGATATTCCTTCTTTCAGGAAGAGTGCCACCGTATTTTGATACAGCGATTTATCACCGTTCACCCAGCCGCCACCGTGGATACAGAAGACGACCGGTGTCGGGCGCTCGGATTGAGCCTGCCAGAAATCGAGCACTTGACGGGGATGGCTGCCGTACGGCACGTTCGCCGCCGTCGGCGGGATTTTCTGGCTCTTGTCCGCGGGCTTGGCATCCGCTTGAGTCTGGTCGGCACGTGGTGCCGGCTTTTGTGCTTGCAACGTCTCGCTGAAACCGGCGCTGAGAACCGTGGACAAGCTGAGTGTCGAGAGGAAGAAGCGGATCATGGCAAACCTTGGGATGGGGGGACGAGAAATTTAAGCAGCTGATGGCCGGGTAATAGTTTTGGGTATCGCCTGGGTGTGTGTCACATACCGGAACTTGCCATCGTGCCTTCCTCAAGCGGTTTATCATCGGGATTCGCCGAATCTCCACGGATCGGATGAATTTCGCGCCGATGATCACCTCCGCCATAACGAGGGCGAGTGATGACAGACTCCCCGACCAAATTGACGTTTATTCCGGTCGGGCAAGCTTGGCAAGGAGCTTTCATCGAACAAAGGTAAGGATTGTATGACCTAAAGGTTCTAGCGCGTGCATGCAAGGCCGCGGGCTCTCTTGAATTGGTGGCCGAGGAGGCATAAGCTAAAGAGTGTAGTTAATTTGGAAAAGTTAAGCAATTTTCCGCATCGATAGGAAATGCGGGTTTCGCAGACCACTCGCCGAAGCGTTCTAGCAAGATTTCTACCGCGTCGTGCGAGACACCGCCTGAGCGTGGAACGATTCCGCAAGGCGGAATGGGGGTCCGGCCATGCGACGAGTTGTCATTACTGGTCTTGGCGTTGTCGCGCCGAACGGTGTGGGTACTCGGTCATTCTGGTCTTCATGCTTAGAAGGTGTCAGTGGGATCCGCCCGATTCGTTCGTTTGATGCCTCGCGGCACCCGGTTCAAGTTGCTGGCGAAGTTTTGGATTTCGATCCAATGCGGTGGTTGC
>Ga0209017_10000361_pt1 | contig 46705 bp, 41 predicted proteins | sample YNPBryunderm2012_FD_185812 | JGI IMG/M metagenome (GOLD analysis project Ga0209017, IMG submission 185812) | Anoxygenic and chlorotrophic microbial mat microbial communities from Yellowstone National Park, USA - YNP Bryant MS undermat 2012... ...
ACTCAATTTCATTATTCTCAAATATCAATGATAAAGTTGGAGTGTGGGTTATGGATCACATTCACCAAAGCAAAACAGGTGAAGGTCATCGCCATCAAGCAGATCATCATCATGAACATGATTCTCATCATCACGACCATGCTCATAGTGATGCAGATTATTATCTCGAGCAACTTCTGACAATCTCTGTTGCCGGCGGATTCGGTATCGTCAGTGTTCTCATGGAACGATTCGGTATGCTCAACGAGTTGCTCGCCCCTGAGTTTCATCGCTGGGTAGCCCTGGGTGGGGTTGCCCTCATTGCGGTAAGCATGATACGTGTAATCTCGCTGTGGTCCGAAGTTTCAGCATATCGCCAGGCTCGTCATCATCATGAGCACTTAGACGATGAGCACCATGCTCATGTTCATGAGCATGGTGCCGATTGTCAACATGATCATCACCATCATGAACATCATCACGAACATATACATCATCATCATGGTGATCATGGCCATGAGCATGGTAATATCTTTTGGCGGATTGTGGTTCTCTCGTTCCCATTACTGCTGTTCTTTTTTGGTCTTCCTAACGAACACTTCATGAAAAGTTATAAGTTACGTAAACTCGGCACCGATGCGGAACTGGGTACGATCCTTGCCGTGCAATCGACCGGAAATCGAGTGCCGATCGACTTTGATCAACTGGCCTATGCTTCGATGGATCCAGCGAAGCGTGCGGCACTTCAAGGCAACGTTACTAGCATTATAGGTCAGTATAAGCCGATTTCAGATCGAGAGTTTACACTATTCAAACTGAAAATGAATTGTTGTGCCGCCGACATGGTTCCATTGAAGGCGAGGATCATCACCAATTCGGTGCCATATGTAAAGCCCTTTGATTGGATCCAAGTGACCGGTGTGATTCAATTTATCGAATCACCCGGCCGGAATGAGTTTATACCAATCCTCCATGTCAACGATGATGATGGCATTCAACCGGCGAAACCTGTGAATTGATTTTCATTATTTCGGAACATGGGGAGGTATTTTCACAGCTTCGCGGAGAAATGCAATCAGGTCAGGCATTTCACTCGGGGTGATTGTCTTCTCAAATCCTTCAGGCATTAGGGATAACTGAGTCGATTTCAGGCTTTCGATATCAGTTCGCGCGATGGTTTCTTCAATCCCTTCCGCTCGGCGGAGGGTTAATGATGACGGTGTATCCGCGACGATAATCCCTGAAACCACTTTTCCATCAAGAGTGGTCAGCAGATAATTCATATATTTGGTATCAATCTCTTTGTTGGGATCCAAAATCGCTTGCACGAGATCGCGATAGGATTTGCCCGGAATGGCTGCATATAAATTCTGTCCGACATCGTGACCGACATCTCCGAGACGATGACAACTCGCGCAATTTTTTTGAAAGATCTGCTTGCCACGACTCGGATCGCCTGCTTTGTCTTCTTCCGACCAATAGCTCGTCAAAATCTTCTGTTTCGACTCCGATGGGCCTAGTCTGATCAGTTGCTTTACCTTCTGGCGGATCTCGGGATGAGCGGAGTTTGCCAAGACGGTCCAGCGTCCTCGATCGATTTCCGTGACAGCAATTGTTCGAGACGCCATCGCATCGAGAAGGCGGAGCGTTGAGGGCGTTCGTGCGAGCAGCTGTTCAATCGCTTCGCGGCGAACACTTGGGGCAAACGAGGCCCAATTGGCAAGGATGTCGTCTGTCGCTTCTTGTGTTCCGAGTTGACCGAGTGCACGAACAGCGGCGACTTGCAAGGCTGTCGGCTCCACCGGAGCCAGCAAGCGGGCGATTACCGCTTGAACACGATCCGGCTGGCCTTCGGCCAGGATCCCCGTGGCGTAAAGACGCTGCGACAGTGGTTGTTTCGGATCAGTCGCGTGAGCCGCCATGGTTTGAAAATAACGATGGTAAAACTCTGCAACTGTCGTGTCGGCTGCGACTAAGCTAGTCAGCCAGTCCCGGAAACTCGGCTTTGTTGAGCGCATGGCTTGCAGGATACCTTCAAACGCCCCGGTGCTTAACGTTGTTCCATCGGGTGATAAATATCTCGCAAGGTATCGCAAGAGTGAATCCGCATCGGCTTGTTTACCCGAACGGACAGCGAGAGTTGCAAGCTTTGTGACAAACGGGCGCAAATTCTTTGACGCCGACTGAGATTCGATCAAAGCTGTGAGTAAAGGAATCGGCTTGTGATTGCTCGCAATCAAGACGGCGGCTTGCGTCCAAGGATCGCTTGCGGAGTGCTGTAGGATTCTGGCCAGCGCTGCCCCAGATCGTTCTGATGCGATCACGGAAAGTGTTAACGCTAGTTGAAAACGAACCTGGGCGTCGGGATCATCAGCCAAAGCTATTAGGGCAGTGATCAATCGCTCGGATGGTGCAGGAATTGTTTCCGCACAGCGGATTGCCCAGCGGCGATTGGACGATCGTGGATCGGTCAATGCTTTGACAAGCAGGTCTTCGCTTAATTTGCCGTCCTCAGCAAGACATGTCAGCAGGTTTGCCCGCCACGGCTGCCCTTCACTTTTCGGGAAAGCGGCTAGCAATTCCGGGACTGCGGCCGAATCGCGGCGTTGGTAAAGCAGCCGCTGTACTGTCATCCGCAGACACGCGTTTGTGTTCTGCAACAAACCGACCAGTTGCCCGGTGGTTCGTTCCCGCAGGTTGGGCTGCGAATGCGGCTGAAAGCCCGTCGGGGCGATCCGCCAAATTCGACCGCGGTCACGGCTTTCGAGGTTCAGTTTGGCTTTAATATCATCCGGCAAAGACAGCGGGGTTTCGATGACTTCGCGGTAAAAATCGAGGACATAGATGGCACCATCGGGACCGAGTTTTAAGTCCACGGGCCGGAACCAGTTATCCACGGAAGCCAGGAATTCGCGATTCTGATCAGCCCGGCGAGCAAGGAACGTAGCAGCATTTTGCAACTCGAGTCGCTTCCGGTGGATCACGTTATTCCCAGGGTCGCAGACAAAATAATTCTGATAAAAACGTTCGGGGAAAAGATCAGCCCGGTAGATCAATGGGCTGCAAGTGGAACTGCTGTAGCCGCCGGCCACCAATTCGGTGCTGCGAAAGCGGCTGGCTTCGGGGCTATTGGCTCGGCGGGCCGTGCGTTCCACTCGCCAGGCTTCGAAGGGGCTGATGCGAAAGAGCCGGCAGGAGGTGCCGTCATCGGAAATATCGGCGGTCACGGCGGTGATTGGAACCGACGGGGCACGCTGGAAATAATGATCTGGAATGACAATTTGCCGAATGTTATTGCTGTTGGTGGCGGTGAACCAGTTGCCCGCATCATCCTGAGTGAGGCCATACTGCCCTCCCCCACTGGTCGGTTCCAGGCTTCCAGGCACGTCGGGGCGAAAGCGGAACCCTCGGGATTGCAGCGTCACCGCAGGCATTTCTGGTTTTTCCACCGAGCGGATGGTGCCGGCGTTGCTGCCGCCGATTCCGTAAATCCAGTTGTCCATTCCCCAGGTTAGCCCGTTCACCATCTGCTGAATATTGGCAAGGTTGAATCCGGTGTACAGTCGAATGACACGGTCGGCGATGCCATCATCATTATCATCTGGCAAATAGATGATATCGGGGGCAACGGCGACGATGACACCTGTTTGCCAGGGAATTACCCCCATCGGGAAGCGTAAGCCCTCGGCAAAAGTTGACGCGGTTTCATAGACGCCGTCGCCATCGGCATCAACAAGTAAGCGGACCCGGCCACGTTTTTCCTCGCCGGTGCCAACGCCGCCGTTTGGGTAGCCACGCATTTCACAGACGAAGATTCGGCCGCGTTCATCAAAACACATGGCGACCGGATCAATCACATTCGGTTCCGAGGCTACCAGTTGGATGTCAAAACCTGGGTGAATCACAAAGGTGCTCTTCTCTTGTTCCGGCGTTAAGGGACTGCTAACTGGAAGAGGCCTGGTCGGCCGTTCAGGATCTGCTGCAACGCTGCTCATAACGATGCCTGTGAGCAGCAACGCCAAACAATCACGAACCATGATTCCGTACCTTTCAAGCCCGAGTTGTTTGATGTGACAGTGGGGTTATGTCATTGTAGGATTTTCGCTGAGGAAAGTCCGGGATTTCCCGCCTCGACACGCCGGAATTTAGTCATCGTCCGTTGTGGCGGGATAGTAACGCCAAGCGAGCGCGATCAAGAGAATGAAGCCTCCGACCAGCGTCCAAACCGTGGGGATTTCTTTTTCAGGAGCGATGAGGTACGCCCAGATCGGGTTCAAAATCGGTTCCAGGAGGGTGATGATGCCGACTTCCTGCGGGCCGACCACCCTCAGGCCGCGGGTAAAAAGCCAATACGGGGCCGCCATCTGAAAGAGCCCGAATACGGCGATGAATCCGAGTTGTCGGGCCGTGGGAATTTGCCACCACTGCCAGGCGGCCCTGAACCCGTCTTGCATGATGATGTGACCGCAAACGCAGGCGGCAAGGATCAGACCGCTTCCCAGTAAATTCAGCAGCGTTAGCCAGGCTGTCGATTCCATCCGAAGATGACGAAGAAAAAGGATGACCACGGCATATGCGAAACCACTGCCCAGCCCGAGTGCTAAAATTCGCGGATCGGTCGGATTGTCAGCGGAGCCCAAGTCAGAAAGGCTGTTTCCGAGAATCAGCACCAGGGCACCGATCAAACCGAGAATGATCGCCCTCCAAGTTCGGCGATCCGGGTCGTGGCCAAGACCGTAAACGCCGATGAGGTACACCCAGACAGGGGCCGTATTTTGCAGAAGAATCGCGTTTGCCGCTGGGCCGAGGCCAAGTGCGGATAAATAGAAGCCGCTCATCAGGGCGAAACTCGCCACCATTCCCAGCATCAGCGGTCGGAAGTGAACTTCTCGCCACGGCACAATCGGTAACAATATCAAGCCGGCAAACAAGGCTCGATAAACGGCGATTTGCAACGGGCTGAGCTGCGGTTCGTCGAGCAACCAACCGGTCGGCTCTCGGAGCATTCGCATGAAAAAACTGCTGCTGCTCCACAGCACGGCCGCAAGCAGCAAATAACACCGAGCCTGGGCGATCGGCATCGTCGCGATCCGTTGAGGACTAGTTCTCGTCATCGGAAGGTTCGAGAAGGTGACAATGATCTGACATCCGAATGATTAGCGAGTGTTTCCCGGGTGATATATCTGCATAGTTACGCGGAGAACCCGGCAAATGCCGTGGGGCATTGATCGCCGCCCGGTGGCCAATCAGCGGCGGCTGCCCGGCCCGGGTAATTGTCGGAATCAGCCAGGCCTGTTTTCACTAAGTCGTCGCGAAATTCCCGAGCGGATTGATAACGCTGACGGATACACGGTGAGATGGCCCGCGCCACAATCACATCCACCTCGGCCGGCAAATTGCGATCCCGGTCACGGATTCGCGGCGGGAGCGAGCATGTTTTCTCCCGAAGAATTTCCGAAGGCGTTGTGCCGGAAAAAGGCACTTCGCCGGTCAGCAAATGAAACAGCGTTGCCCCGAGTGCAAAAAGATCGCTTCGGCCATCGACCAACGCCGAATTCTGCCACTGCTCGTAAGGCATATACTGAGGGGTTCCCACCCCCTGATGGGGCATTGTCAGATCGCTGGTTTCACTGATTCGTTTTGCCAGTCCAAAATCGCCAAGTTTCGCCTGACCATTCAGCGTGATCATGATATTTTCTGGCTTAATATCACGGTGGACGTAGTTGTGCTCATGAAGATAATGCAAAGCGTCTGTAAGTTGAATCGCCAAGTGGACGGCAAACCCGACCGGAAATCGACCCTGCGTTCGCAATAATGTATGAACAGGCGTCCCGTCAATATATTCTAGCACCAAATAATGACGCCGAGCCTCCCGGTCGTATCCCGACTCAAAACCACGAATCAGATTGGGGTGATTCAAGATTCGGCACAAACGGGACTCACGATGAAACCGCTGCAAACAGGTTCCCGAATCGGCGAGATGTTCCGCGAGAATCTTGATCGCCACGGGCGTGTAGGTTGTGACATCATACCCGAGAAACACACGACTCATCCCCCCTTGCCCGAGTTGTCGAAGTACATGATAGCCTGCAATTTGTCGAGGGGGGCTGAATGCCATGAGTTGCCTGCTTTGATGAATGCTCGCCACGCCTAGGATTGTGTTACAAACCGCTTCGAGCTTGTTGTGATCACTCGCGATCCATCGCAGCCAACCACATCCAACTTTAGACGCTTTTCGGATGAATCATATCGCAAATGAATCAGCGTGGTTCGGCACTAGAGTCAATCTTGAGTATTATTGTGGCAGTTCCATTTCCTAAGTAAACAAAAAGACCGGCGAATCGTGGTGAAATGACGGCGAGTCTGCAAGATAATCCCGACAATTGACCGGAAATGAGCGGGGAACATCCCGAAACGGAAGATTTCAGAAGCCGTGCCCCGGAATTACTTGTCGTGCAACCATCGTAAACTGAGCTCACGGAGAGTGCTGAAGCTTTGGGTTTGGCGTTCCGGATGCCAAAGCCCCTGCCCTGGAGACTCCAACTCGTCCCAACTTTGCCAGTAAAGCGATCGCACTTGTGGAACGCTTAAGGCCAGGCTGGTCATGTCATGGAGCCAAGTCCGCCCGGGCCAGCCGAACGGAATCTCTTGCCGGGATGATGCCTCCGGACACGATAACACCAGATCGAGCGGAACGCCCAAAATGACAAACAAATCGAGCAAACGGTAACAATCCAGCACGGTCCGCGGCAAGCTGCACCGGGGACCGTCCCCAAATTGCAGTTCCAGTTCGACCGCCGCCAAACTGAACCCACCACGTAAAAGCGTGTCCGCAAACACAAGCGGTGAATAAGTCATTTCTTCATGAATCAGATAATCGCCCCAAGGTAAGGCGAGTCCGATACTCAAAGCGCCGTCCGGACTCGATTGACGGGCGGATTCCAGAACTCGTGCCGCTAATCGCAAACGGTCGTCCTCGGTCATTCCCAAACAATCGTGATGATTCATTCCAGAAAACACCAGCCAATCGCCGACACGGTCGCGGTATCTTGCCATCACCGTTTCGACAAAATCCGACATAAAGGCCGCCAAACTCGGAAGATCACCCTGCCATTGATTCAACCAGTCAGGTAGTGAATCATTTTGCAAATCAATGAGTGGGCCGATCGACGTGTCCAGTCCAGAGTTCACAGCCCAGTCGACCAGTTGATCCAGTTCCTCCCAGTCGCAGCGGGCTTCCTTCGGTTCAATCCTCCGCCAAGAAGGCACGAGCCGAACCGCGTTAAATACTCCTCGGTAACTCGCTTCCGCTATCGCGTTCGGTCGTCGATGCAAACATGCCCCGTAACGGGTCGTCGGCCGGCCGCTTTCACTGATTCGGGATTCCATAAGCAATGCGGTAAATTGGCGGGTGATTTCCTCACCAAGTTGATGCGCCTGGATCAGCGTGTTCCAAGCCAAGGTGTCGGTCTCGGCGGTGTAAGGCATTAACGCGGCACGGCCAAAACCGTGGGTTAAATCGTGAAGTTGCTGTCCGATCGTGTCGTTCAAGACAATCCCGACCATTTCCCAGTCGGCAAGCTGACAGCGCACTTGATGAACTTTCCCCCGAGCGAGTTCGACCAATAAGGAATAAGGCTCCGCCCGTTCCCGTAAGGTCGCGGTCATGGTCACCGGCATGCCGGCCTCACCCGCTGGCCAAGGCAGTAATACATGCCCGCTCTCGTAACTATTGCGCTGAATCGTCAGCAAATTCTCCAAGCGATGAAATTCGGTCGGCATCGGCGTCATATCATAACCACCGACCATGCAAGGATGAGCCAAGCACTTTTCCGCATCCGGTGGAAGCGTCTTCGGTAGTAGGAACGATATTTGGCCCATGACCTTTGCACTGACTCCCCAGCCGGCTTTTGCAATAATGTTAAATGCTATTATGATATGAATCCGCGAGGAACTGGCCGAGATGCAACCTGTTTCTTCCAAAATATGCCAATTATTCCCCGAGATGCTCAGCGATGCCGGCAGCAGTTAAGGCAACGATCGCGATTCCAGCCCGGTTCGCCAATTCGATCGTGGCAGCATCGTCAAGGATGATCGTTTCTCCTGCCTCGATGGCAAGCACCCGGCTACCAGCCTCGATCATCGTCTGGATCGTCTGCGGCCCGATGGTTGGCATGTCGAAGCGGCGATCCTGCTGCGGTTTCGCCACTTTCACGACCACAAATCCCCGATTGCCACACAAAGTCCCGGCTCGGCGAATGGCCGCATCCGTTCCTTCAATCGCTTCAACCGCGAGAACTGCACGCTCTCGAACCATCACACTTTGACCAATGTCGAGTTCGCCCATTTTTTTGGCGAGCTCCCAACCGTAGCGAATGTCGGCCCACTCGGAATCGCTCGGGCGGCGGCGGGTCAGATTTCCGGGTTTCACGAGTAACTCCGGACACAAATCCAAGGCGGAAACGCAATCAAAGCCTTCAGCACGAAATTCATCGATTAAGCCCAGCAAGAGCGAATCATCGGAGTTATTGTGCCGGCGACGCCAGAAGAAAAACCGCAGCAGACGCCAGTCGGGCCAAAGCATCAGGAATCGCCGGGGCTGAAAAATGATATGCTTGTGGAATTTGCCTGCCATCGTCCACTGCCGGACTCGGCCACGGCGAAATACCTTGAAGACGAATCCTAGCGAAAAACGCCGCAGCCAGGTAAATTCCGAACACTGTCTTGCCAGTTCCGGGTCCGCCATCCCAGCGACACCGACACAGACCACGGGGATTCCCGATTCTCCTGCCTTTTTCGCAAAATAGATCGGAAACAGCCCCGCGCCAGCGAGCAGGCCCACCGGAGCCTTCCGATCCGTCAGGTTCGCAGTGATAGACGGCCTCGGTGCCGAGTTGGCTGCAGGAACTACCTGACTCATTCTCCAGCGTCTCCCACTTGTTGCTTTAGCCGTCGAACTTCGGCAATCAGTTCCGGCAGCTTTTCCAGCATCACCCAGTTTCGCATTTCCGTTTGGATCGGACGTGCCGGAGAGCCGAGAAGCCGCGATTTTGAGGGGACATCTTTCCAGACACCTGATTGACCACCGAGCTGAACATGATCGCCGATCGTTATGTGATCGGCAATTCCGACCTGCCCCGCCATCACCACATATTGACCGGTCGTAGTTGAACCGGCGATGCCGACCTGGCTGACCAACAAATTGTGTGCACCGATCTGACAATTATGACCGATCATCACCAGATTGTCAATTTTTGTGCCTTCCCCGATGCGAGTTGGGCCAAATGTCCCGCGATCAATCGTGGTACAGGCACCGATCTCGACATCGTCGGCAATTTCCAGATAGCCAAGTTGCGGCACTTTCAAGTGCTTGCCGTGCTGGGTGCGGTAACCGAAGCCATCGGCACCGAGCACCGAATTCGCATGGACGATTACCCGTTTGCCCAGCCTGGTCTCGTCGTAAAGTACAACATGAGGGTACAAGGTGACATCATCACCAAGCTGACAACCACGGCCGATGCTGACCCCGGCATGGATCGTGCATCGTTGACCGATGACGACCCCTTCGCGGATAACGGCGAAGGGACCGATCGATGTTCCACCCCCGATCACTGCTGTTGGGTGAATCACAGCCCGGGCATCAATGACGCCGGGTGCAGGATCTGGTGGCCGATTTTTACGAAAGTTGAGTACCACGGTCGCAAACGCGGATAAGGGATCGTCCACTTGGATCAAGGGACGACCGTTCAGAGGAACGCCTCGGCTCACAATTGCTGCCGAGGCTCGGGATTGTTCCCATTGTGGCAGATGCCGTTCCGTTTCGACAAACGTGATATCCCCCGGCTCGGCTTCGGTTAAGGATCGTGCATTCTGGATCAGGCAATCGCCATCACCGAGCACTTCCCCTTGAACTTGTTCTGCTAGTTGCCGAACCGTCAGTTTCACGATGGGCCCCTCGTCGGTGGAAGTCATGTCCCGAAGGAGGAACAGGGAGCGTAGCGGATTCGGGTCGGATTCACAAGAGCAACAAATCAGCGCGTCTTTCGGCAAATACCCACGCTTTACGCTGAAGCATCGTCGAACAATAACTCACACCGAAACATGAGTAGAACTGCCGATCGGCTTGGTTCCGAGACGATGGCGGCGACGTCGGTCTCATCGGCTCAGATCGTCGTTTTCGGGAAGATCGGCAATTTCCTTGACGGATTCAAGAGAAATTTTAATTCAGGCGAAAAATGCGGTCTTAGGCGGCATCTGTGCGGGACTTTTCCAAGGTTTACACGGGCTCGTTCAAGATTCAGGCAGCCATCAGAGATCGGGAATGATCTGCCCGTTTCCGACATGAGCCGCTGCCGACGCGGCGACGTCCAGCGAGGCTAGTAAATTGGCGTCGCCTGTGCCCCAGGCTATACAACGGATGATTGTGGGTGAATCTTGCCGACGGAGGGTAATCATGCCCCCGCGTAACGAAATCCGCAGTTCCCACCAAGAATCTGCCGGTGTTTCGTCGGGAAACGCGGGTAAGCCATCGATCATGCGGAGGATCGGATTTTCGCCTGATCGCTGGAGACACTCGACGAACGCCTGCCAGGAAAATTGGCAAGGTTCCGGGAAATAAATTTTCCGTTCGACTCCCACTACTGTTCCCCTGCGATGAAGGTCACCGGCCAAGGTTGCTCTCAGCCGCCGGATTTCTTGCGGAGGATTTCTTCCAGGCGTTTTTTCTGTTCCGAGGTCAATATCTGCAGGCGTTCTTTGTCGCGTTTTTCCTTGAGCAGCTTAATTTTTGCCTCGAGTGCCTCGATTTGTTCGCCATATTCGGCATTGATTTTGTACACTTGCTGACGTTGCACATCCGTCAATCCGAGCTCCTTCCAGTAAAATGGTAACTGTCCACGATATTTTTGCTGAGAAGGATCGGTTTTCGGATCTGTGACTTTCGGAGGGGTGTCTTGAGCATCGATTCCCCTGGCAAAACAGACACAGAAGCCGAGGAATAAAATTATCCGACGACTGTTCATGGTTCGGTCTCCGAAACTGAGGGTGATAGACTAGCGATCATCACTGAGCCGACGGCGAACACATCGAGCCATACAACCATCAGAGTTTGATAATAATGGGACGTCTCAGGACATTCTCGTGAAAAGTTCACGGAATTTTTCAAGAAACGGCCTCCGATATGATGCAAATATTGGAGTCGTATTCACCCGAAGTGACTCCATAGGTACATGCTTAGATTGATCATTTGGAAAAACCGCTCACGATGATTTTCGAACCGGCGAATTCAGGTTTTCTGATGTTGGCAGTGCATCTTTCCGACGGTGTCTTATCATTGCCTTTTTGCCTGTTTGGATTTATCGCTGCTGCCGTGACGGTCGGGCTGGGTGTACAGGGCATCGAAGATCGCGAAATTCCCCGGCTGGGTGTGCTGACCGCGGCATTTTTCGTGGCATCGCAGGTGCATCTTCCCTTGGGAGTCAGCAGTGTTCATTTGTTATTGAACGGCTTACTCGGCGTCATCCTCGGTCCGCGGGCCGTCGTCGCCATTGCTATTGGACTGGGTTTGCAAGCACTTTTGTTTGCCCATGGTGGAATCACATCACTCGGCATCAATATTTGCATTTATTCGCTTCCGGCTGTGGTCGCGGCCGTGCTTTTTCGCAAGGTGCGAGGTTGGCCAGCAATGCAAATTCGTGCGGTGCGAATCCTGGTGCTCTTCTTGGTTTCGCTGCTGATCCTCGCCACAATCGCCGTGACTGTTTTCACGATTGAACTGAAATGGCAAGGCAACCGAGCCTTGGCTCCCGAGAGAATAGTCGAGTCTCTGCTTGATCCCGTCAGGTGTCTCAGCCTGTTCGCAGTGGCAGCGGGATTAAGCCTGGTGTTCGATCGCTTCGATGCTCATGCGGATTTCACCTGTGGAGCATTCGTCGGAGCGATCACGGCATATCTCACGGTCGTGCTAGTGGCGGTGGCGTTGAGGGTGGGTGGCCTGGATACAGGCACCACCTTACCCTGGGCGGTGCTATTGCTGAATAGTCCGGTAATCGCCGTGGAAGCGATCGGACTGGGCTTCATGATTCGTTACCTGGGTCAGGTGAAGCCGCAGTTCCTGGGAATGTTCCCGATTCAACGTGCGGATTCAGATCAACGTGCGGATTCGGACGATTCTGTTTCAGGAAAAACCTCGTCCCAGGGAATTTCCCACTGACCTAGGCCGACGCTGACCGTGACCGTTTGTTTCGTGGGATTCACCCGGACGACGCGTCCCACTTTATCGAACCGTGCCACCCGCACGCGGTCATTGACCTGCAGGTGAGCTCGGAGTTGTTGGAGTCGTTCGGATTCACGGCGTTCTTGCTCAAGTTCCGCTTTTCGTCGTTCATAATCTTGCCGAAGCTTACCTGCTTCGAGTTCCGCGAGCATGGCTGCATGGCGAGCTTTTTCCGCTTCCTCGCGAAGCTGCTGAAGCCGGATATACTCGGTTGTTTTGCCACGCCGACGCCGCAGATAGCGGTGGGCTCGCCGAAGCAATTCGGGCGGCAATTTGAGCCTCCGAGCGATTCTCAAAGCATTGCTCATGCCAAACTGACCGATATGGAGTCGATAGGTCGGCCGAAGTGTTTCCAGATCAAATTCGACCGCGCCGTTTTCGGCTCGCTCATTGTGAAATGCATAAGTTTTCAAATCGCCCAGGTGTGTGGTGACGATCGCCCGACAACCGATTTTGTCAAGTTGATCGAGAATGGCCCGACCCAGGGCGGCACCTTCAGTCGGATCTGTGCCCGCCCCGAGTTCATCGAGTAGAATCAGACTTTGCGTGTCGGCCTGCTGGAGAATACTGGCAATTCGAGAGATATGCGAACTGAAGGTGCTCAGGGATTGTTCCAGACTTTGCTCATCGCCGATGTCGGCCAAGATGTGATGGAAGACCGGTATCGTACTGCCTTCCGCCGCGGGGATATGCATGCCACACTGGGCCATCACGCAGAGAAGCCCGGTGGTTTTCAGAGTGACGGTTTTTCCTCCCGTGTTCGGGCCGGTGATGACCAGCAAGTTAAAGCCTGTTCCGAGACGGATATCGATCGGAACGACGGTCCGCGGTTCACTGACCGCAGGAATCTGCACAGAAGCGGCAGAAGGTGATCTTGCCGCTGCTGACACACTGCTTGCAGCAGTACTCTCTCGAATACCCTGTTGTCGGAAGAGGTGTTCGAGCAGGGGGTGGCGTGCGTCCCGCAGCCAGATTCGGCCTTCGCAGTTGATGATCGGTTCGGTCATCTGATAATCCCGGCTGTATCGAGCTTTTGCCGTGATCAAATCGAGTCGAGCAATGACATCCAAGGCATAACCGAGCGGCTTGGAAATCCGACCCACTTCCTGACTCAATCGGCGGAGTATCCTTTTCTCTTCACGGTCTTCGTCAGCCTTAAGCGTGATTCGCTCGGCACTCAGTTTTGCAATGCTTGCCGGCTCAATAAACACGGTCTCGCCCGTACTGCTCATCCGGTGGACCACGCCGGGAACCTTGTGGCGATGATTCACGGCAACAGGAAGAACGTAATGGTCCCCGTTCACGGTGGCATTCGGATAACTTAAAATGCGGCGAAGTTCCGGATCGCGGAGAAGCCGCTTGACTTCGGCTTTGACTTTTTCGTCGAGTTCAAAGAGAGCTTGACGGACGGCGGCTAACTCACGGCTTGCCATGTCCAGAATGTGACCTCGGCCATCGATGCAGCCGCTGATTGTTTTTGCCACCACGCCAAGATCGTCGATTCCGGCCAGCAGATCGATCAGCCCGGTAAGGTCTTGATCCAGCCGCATCCGATACCGATAGATTGCTCCGGTCGCACTCAAAGTTTCTGAAACTTGCAACAATTGCTCGGCACTTAACATTGTTCCGATCGCCGCCCGGCGGACGATTAGACGGACATCATGGATCCCTCCGAAGGGCGGGATCTGGCCCAAGTCCAGGGCCCGCCTCATTTCCGTCACCAGCCGGAGTGATTCTTGAATGACTTTCGGATCGGTGGACGGTTCGATTTGCCGGGCGAGATCACGCCCCAGGGAAGTAGTCGCGTAAGTGGCCAGCAATTCACGGATTTTGTCGAATTCAAGTAATTGTAACGTGTGCGAATCCATGACTCGGCGCACTCCACCGCGACTCATCCCTCACATGTCCAGATGGTCGTGAGTTATTCTCCGGTTCTCTCACGACCACCCTAGCCATTGACATGATAGCAGGGAACAATGCAGCCGGCGGTGGCGTTGCTGGTAAGCGGACATTGCCGAGAAAAGCGGAACAATCAGCTTATCGATTGGATTTGCTTGAATCTTCCGCCGAAGTTGATTTTGCTTCTTTCCGCCAAGTTTCGCAAAATCGCCCGCTGTCTTTCGGGGCATCAAAAGTGGTCGGACGGGGGAGTTCGGCAGGACCATAGCAAATCCGCAATCGCTCTCCTGCGAAATCGTAAATCCCATGCAGTCGCTGCCCTTTTCGGAATCCATCCGTGATCAGCAATTCAAAGGTGCGAGGTTCTTGTTGCAGTGTCAGTTGTGCGGTGCATAGTCGCAGGCCAGTATCGTTCTTAGCATCCTTGATGGCGAAGATCGCGTATTCTCCGTTACGAATCCGCAAGATGATGCTGGCTTTTGCTTCGGGGGTGCTTAACTGTTCGACACCGTCGGCGATGACCGATTCGGGTTTCCAGTAGCCATTGAACAGTTTGACTAACTCCGGATTGGCAGCGAAATTCGCTGCGGTGGCGATTGATGTCGGAGGAAGCGGCGGTACATCTTGCCCTGGTGCCTTGGTAGCGACCAAAATGGAAACGATTGCGAGAAGATCCATTCGCATCGGCAATCCCTGCCTCCTTGAGGCATCAGATGAGAGTTTGTTTCGACCTACTGCCTGCGATATGCCCTTCCCTCATGCAGCGGTCAATCCCAGTCTCAGGCAGGCGAGATGGTTCTGCCGGGATAACCCAGAGATTTGTCCGCGAGTGGATCTCGATTCGAGCCAGTTGTGGGAACAGTCTGCCTTTGCGATTTAACATTTGCGGATGACCCCGACCAGAATCCCGAGAATTTTAACGTCATTTCGACGGGGGTCGATCAGGATCGGTTTCATCGAACTGTTACAAGGTTCCAGGCGGATCTGATCTTTCTTTTTGAAAAACTTTTTCAGCGTCATCGCCTGATCAATCATGGCAACAACAGTTTCGCCGTTATCCGCCTGATCTTGCTTTCGAATGACGACATAGTCGCCATCGGCAATGTGGTTGTCGATCATCGAACTGCCACGGACCCGGAGAGCATAAAGATTATCACCGCCGAAGAGTTCTTTTAAATCCAAGCGATCGTTTTGTTCGAGTGCTTCGATCGCGACCCCGGCGGCGACATTACCGAGCAAAGGGAGACTCAAGCCGCCGGCGGAGACGCCGGGGATGGTGATGGAACGAGCGCGACCACCCCGAGAATCTTGCAGTGATTTTTCATCCCGATGGATGTAGCCTTTTTTTTGCAGGGCGCGAAGATGACACATGACTCCGTTCGGCGATTTGATGGCAAAGGCTTGGCCAATGTCGCGAATCGCCGGAGGATAACCATAGTTTTCGATATACTTGCGAATAAATTCGAAAATCTGCTGCTGTTTTGGCGTTAAAACGGCATCGGTCATTGTTAAGCCCTCCGGGCCGGGGACCTTACATTTTGTCCAGTATTGCTCTCCGTTATATTCGACATGTGTACAGCATGCAACTACAGTCCTTTGGAATTCTGCCCAGAAAGTCTCGAAAATGTTCAGGATTTTCCTGGATTGATCTTGCTCGGAGCCCGAATGTGAACAGCATTTCCCCGGATTGGTTTACAGCTCACTTCCCTCGCTTGCTGCATGGCGACTCACTCGACGCAGCCACAATGACCACGGCGTTCCGAGCGATCTTGCAGGGGCAAGTCGATGATGCTCTCACGGCCGCTTGGCTTGTCGCCTTGCGAATGAAAGGCGAGACCGGTGAAGAAATCGCTGGGGCAGCACTGGCTTTGCGAGAACAGATGCGTCGCTTAGAACTGCGGGGGCGGGCTGTGCTCGATACTTGTGGCACGGGAGGGGACGAGAGCGGTACCTTCAACATCAGCACCGCCGCCGCCCTGGTTATTGCCGCCGCTGGGGTGCCGGTGGTCAAGCATGGCAACCGTGCCGTCAGCAGCCGATCAGGAAGTGCCGATGTGCTTCGTGAATTGGGCCTGCCGATTGAGTCCGGCCCAGCCTGGGCACAGGATTGCCTGGATCGCCTTGGCTTCGCCTTCTGTTACGCCCCGCAATTTCATCCCGGCATGGCCCACGTCGCTCGACTTCGCAAGTTACTCGGTGTCCGGACCATCTTCAATAGTCTCGGACCGCTGGCTAACCCAGCCCAGGCTGGATTTCAATTGCTCGGCGTGGGAAAACCGGAATTGATGATGCCGCTTGCCGAGGCTTTAACAAGAATGAACATTCGCCGAGCGATCCTAGTGTCGAGCGAAGACGGGCTCGATGAAGTCAGTCTGGGGGCAAGAACCCGGCTCCTGCGTGTCGAACACGGTGAAATCCAGCCAGGTTGCTGGTTGCCGAGCGATTTTGATTTGGAGCCGGTGGCACTGAGCGATGTGCGGGCCACAACCCCACGGGAGAGTGCGGTGATGATTGAACGAGTTCTGGCGGGTGAGAATTCTCCCGCTCGCCGACTGGTGTTGGCCAACGCCGCAGCGGGCTTGTATGTCGCCGGGGAGGTGACAACGCTGCGGGAAGGCGTTGCCCGAGCCGACGTAGCGATTCGCAGCAATAAGGCGTATCAATTACTGCAACAACTTCGGCAACAGCCGGATTCAGCTTAAAGGCAGAAGTTGAAACGACTGTGCCCGTCACTCGACTGACTGAAAATGGCCACGTAATTTCTGAATGGCTTTGTATTTTTCGTCACTGACCCGCTCTGGTGTCGTGTTTAATTCGTTGGCGATTTCGGGAACTGCCCAACCATCAGCTGTCAACCGGACGATCTGTTGTTGGCGAGGGCTCAATAGCCGTTGTGCGGCATGATCGAGATCTTGGCGGAGATCTTCAATGTTCGCACTGGCAGAGTGCGTACGATCGTAAACTTGCTGATCATGGGTCTGATCATGAAGTTCTTGCCACTTTCTGCCCCGGAGACAGCGTTTTTTCGCCGAATCGATCGCCCGGATCAATTCTCGACGATCAGGATTCTCTTCGAGGAAAGACGGCAGCAATTCCGCCCAGCGGGAAGACGGGACACGTTCGAGCAAACGGGTGAAGACTTGCTGAGTGCAATCGTCCCATTGATCGAGCGGCAGGCGGGCATTCCGCCAACACGCATGGCAATAGCGGGTCAGATCCTGAATGACTTGGGGACTGCAACCATAATCGGAATTGACGCTGGTTGTCTCGGCACTGGATGCCGCAACGGCGGTTTGATCGTCGCCAGTGGTTAAAGCGGTTCCAAGAACCACCGCCACCATCAACGACCGCGAATTGCCGGCCGACTTCGGTATCAAGGATCGCATCTCGCCACTCCCTATACTGTTGGATTATTACAGAGAATATGACCATGTCCTAGTGGAATCTCGCCCGAACTGATAAATTCTGGTGAAAACTGTAAACGTTTTCACCAAACCGAGGAATGAATCGGTGGATAGCAGTAATCAGAGGTGAAATTCTGACTTAAGATTGCAGATTTGCGAGTGGGAATTCAAATTGATGGCACGCCGATGAAAGCAATTGTCAGATTCGGCAAACTGCACAGGTACGATAATCCGATCACACCCGAGTATCGAAAAGCTCTGTTTCAATGTGTTTTGTCAAATGCTCGTTCAGCGTTGTTTTACGTTACCGATCACGATTCGACCGATTCCAGGAAGCTTGCGGAGTGCTTCAGCATAATCCCAGGCATCTTGCGGTTTCCAGGCCCGACCGCTGATAACAGCGTCTTCACCGTGCAAGTGGATGGTTAACCAGCCAAATCGGGGATCGCTGGCTCGGATTTGACCGATCTTCGTGATCGTGTCGGCGTCAAGTTGCCGATCCGATTGGGGCTCGCTCATCGGGCTCAGCGGTACCTCCTGCGGGGGAATTGTCGGATAAGGTGACGCCGCTGTTGCGACCGTGGATGGCAGCTGCTTGCCAACTCCCGGTGGTTTTCCCTTCCAACCATTCGTGGCAATCGGATCCAGCAACAACCCGGCATGGGTCGGTTGCAAAGGGCGTTGAGTCACGATCTCAGCGGGATTTGCCGAACTGTCAGGCGTGGTTGGCCAAGCCATCAGTTTTGAGTAATTAAAGCCAGAATTCGGTGTCGTCGGCAAGGCTAACGGTGGATACAAGACTGTGGGTAACCCGGCAGAAGAACGATCCAGTTCGAGTTGCACATGTCTGCCATAAGGATCGCTGTTGGCAACTACCCAGCAATTCACTTTAACGGCTTTCATTCCCGGCAAGCTGCGAAGAATGTCCTCGATTCGTCGGGGGATCATTTCGTCGGGTACGGCACCCCCGACAAGCACCACACCATCCACGACGCTGACCGTCAAGTTGATTGCGCGAAGAAGCGGATCGGCTGCGAGGACTGTCTTCGCCTGAAAAGCAAGCAGCTCATCAGATTCAGGTCGTTCGTTCGGAAAATTTGCTGCGGAGAGCGGGGTCAAACCGAGCAATGCTGTTGCGAATACGACTCGCAGTCGTGGATACAGTCGATGGCCAGTCGATCGCTGGGCAGGTTGTTGAATCCAGTTGCAAGACATAAAATCCTTCCTCCCAGCGTAACTCGTGGTGGCTGTCACACCCATTTTTGCTTTTTATTCAATATTGTCTCCAGAATGCACATCGAGCCTATGCAACTTGAGTCAAAGCGGACAAAATTCGCAAACCAAGGATCGAATTGTGTCGGCTGCGAAAACAGAGACGGTCCGGAACCTTTTTCGGATCAGCGAATCTTTCCCTGGCAGACGGACCTTACGGGAACCACAGCCGGTGAAGTCCCGCTCTTGCTAAAATGATGATTGTGAGTTCAGCTACGAGCTAAACTGATGGTGAGGGATGAGTCCGTTACCCGAGGAGTGAAGGTGACTGATGAGCCAAGCTCGAAAATATTTGTTTCCTCATGTGATCGAGCTAAATCTTGCCGCTGGCCGACCCTTCGGTGTAAACATTTATCTGATCGATGGCGGCAGCGAATATGTGTTAATTGATATTGGCCAAGAAGAAACCCTAGATGAAATCATCGATCTGATTCGGCGGATGGATTTTCCGCTGTCGAAATGCAAAATGATTATTGCGACGCATGCCGATGCAGATCATGTGCAAGCCTTGGCCTCTGCTCGAGAGCGATTAAAGACAAAAACCGCTGCTCATCCTCGGGCTGCCGCTGCGATACAGTCAGGCGATGCTGTTGAGACGTATGCCAGCATTTCTGCACAGGATTATCACATACCGATGCCGAAGTGCAAAATTGATATTCGCTTAAAAGAAGGCGAAATCATCCCGGTCGGGGATCTTCAACTTCAGGTGTGGCATACCCCAGGTCACACCCCAGGTCAGTTAAGCTTCAAACTCGGCAACCTGCTTTTTAGCGGCGACAACATTTATAAAGATAGTTGTGTCGGAGTAATCGATGCTCACCATGGTTCGAACATTCCGGATTTCTTGAAATCGTTGCAGCGAATTCTCGCGGACGATGCTGAGTTTTTGCTGCCCAGCCACGGTCCAGCCTTTCGGAAAGACCCTGCTATCATTCAGGCAGCCATCGATCGCCTTTCTCGCTATCAATATATGGCCGATTTTGGGACCTGTGCGGTCCGTTGGCCGCTGCAAGAGCAGTGGGAAAACGATATCATGGCTGGGAAAATGCCCGATTTTAGCCGTACCGAAGAACTCCATCCGGCTGGAAGTCCATGATTGCTTTATCTTGTCTTTGGCTGTACTCTGGTGTTTCAGGCTTAAATTAGTGGTTTTGTATAAATTCGCGTGTGTTCATCATCGCCCAAATTAAGTCTTCGATCGCTTTACGACGCTGGGAACCGGCCTTTTCCAAGTGGCGAATGATTGTTTGGCGTTCTTCGACTGTGGGGAAACGTGCATAGAAGGTCAAGGTCAATTCTTCGGCCAACTGATTCTTATCGCCGATTTGCTCGGCCCAGCGTGCCGCGTTCCCCCCGTCATGGCGAAGCCGATCCGTCAATTCCGGCGAATTTAGCAGGTGGAGAACTCCTGTGAGGGTCGGTTCGGTGATCCGTTCACACTCGCAGGGCGACATCCGTTCCGGTCGGCCGAACGTTTTTAATAAATAATTCCGGACTCGGTTGTCCCAGAGTTGGATGGCACGCAGCCCCGGCTCGACCCCGTCGAATTTTTCGGGGACTCCAAGCACTTGAGTGATTGCATCACTCAGCACCTCTGCCGGCATGGTTCGAAATAACGCCCGGGAGAAATTGCGGTCGTCTTTCAGATTCGTTGGATGCGGTTTTGAACTGGTTTGATATGTACGAGAGGCTGTCAGTGTTCGAATGAATTGTTTCACATCGTAGCCATTCTCTCGCAGCGAGCGAGCCAGTGCATCTAGAAGTTGTGGATTACTGGCGGGATTGGTACTGCGGACATCATCAACCGGTTCTACCAGACCGCGGCCAAAAAAATTTGCCCAGATCCGGTTGGCCAGGTTGCGAGCGAAATAGGGATTTTCTGGGGCGGTAAGCCAGGCGGCGAGTTGTTCGCGAGCATCGCCGCTGACGTTATTCGATTCCGGAAGGATATTCGCCCCGAGCGGACGGGGAGGAATAATTTCGCCCGTCCGTGCATGCTTGACTTGAAACGGTCCAGTGATTTTTGCGACCTGGATGCTTCCGAGGTTCTGGACGGAGATCGGGGCGAAAAAGGCCGCCATTCCCGCATAATCATTTTGCCCCCAGCGGTCAAAGGGATGATGGTGACACTCCGCGCAGGTGATGCGAACGCCGAGAAACACTTGCGAAATCGCGTTGGCCCGATCCCCCGGGCGTTTGACCGCCAAATAAAAGCTTGCCGGGGCGACTTCATCGAGGGGGCCTTCTGCTGTCACCAGTTCTCGAGCCAGTTGATCGAGCGGTTTATTCTGGGCAACCGATTCGCGAATCCAGCGATAATAGGCGTACGCCCGTTTGTGGCCGAGGGCTGCTCGCTCGACTTGCAGCAGGTCGGCCCACTTCAACGCCCAATAATCCGCGTATTCAGGGCGTTCCAGTAACTGATCGACAAGTTGGGATCGTTTATCCGGGTGGGTATCCTGCAAAAACGCACGGGCTTCGTCTGCGGTCGGCAAGGTTCCAATGACATCGAGATACACCCGGCGGAGGAATTCAGCATCGCTGGCCGGTTCTGACGGAGCAATGTTCAGCTTCTTCAGCTTGGCATCCACCAGTGGATCGATCCAGTTGGCGGCGGGACGATCGAATTGTGCCGGCGGGCCCGGCCGTGGAACCAGTGCCCGAAAAACTGCGACTTGATCCATATACGCCGCCATGATCGCTGCTTCTCCCGGGATATCCTGGGTGATGATTCGGCCGTCTTCGCTGACGCTGGCAACCGCACTGCGGTTCGACTGGAAGCGGGAATACCGCGTGACATCGAGTTTGCGGCCATCCGCATAGTACGCCATCACTCGGAGTTGCTGACGTGTGTGAAAGGCAAGGACTCGTTCCTGTGGATCGATCCGAATTTCCAGCAGCCGCGGTGCATCGCTTCGCCCGAATGGGGCTCCGGCGAGAATCCAGTCGCGAATGGTTGTGTAAGCCTCGCTATCGACGAGGATTTTTCGCCCGCCCCCGTGAGGAATCAGCCCGGCTGCTTTTGTTAAGAGCAAGCTTTGTTCGGGAGCTTCGGGAAAGATTCGCCGACCGCGGGCTTCTTTCCGTAACGACGCATAATCTGCCTGTGGGTCATAGCCGAAAACGGAAAGTTTAAAGCCATTTTGACCTTCCGCTTTACCGTGGCAGCCGGCGCCGCTACATCCGAAACGGCCAAACAGCGGAACAATGTCGGTTTCGAAATGAAATTCTCGGAGAGATTGACTGCCACGAACAGATACTGGAATCCTCAGTGATTTTCCTCGGGCGTTCACCTCCACCACCGTCTCACCATCGTTTTTTGCAAGAATCACACCTCCTGGCTGCAATTCGACAATCGGCGGACCCGCCAATCTCCAGTGTGCTTGGTGAGTCAGGTCGATGCATGTGCCGTCGGCGTGTTGACCGTCAATCAGCACTGTCATCCGTGCGTTCGGTCCTTCCAGGCTGATTTGCGGAGGATCGGCGATGATGGCGCTGATGGCGGAATCGCCGGCAAAAACCGGAATGGCCATCAAAAGACTGAGAGCAAGTGGTATCAACCGGGGCATGGCGGGAATCCCGGGCAGAAACAGATATCACAATCGAGGCAGGTCCTTTTGTTGTACCGGCTGATCGGGATGGATGCAAAGATTTTCTGTCTCGCCAGCATTTTGCCAGGAGTGATCGAATCTTCCCTAGCTCAACCGTCTGAGTTCGATCGACGGTGAGAAAAATAAGAGAACGTTGCTTGATTCGGATCTTCGCGGGAAGAATTTCTCCCACTGGGATCGAAGATAGAAACAGCGACGGCAGGTCAGAATAAAATGCCATCAAGGTGACGGCGTCACTTTCAAAGTGACTTTGGCATCTTTGCGAAGCACGATGACATCGATGGCTATCCCGGCTTTATGCTGAGCCATCGCTGTCATGTACGCTCCGATGTTTTTCACGGGTTTGCCCGCAATTTCGATGATAATATCTCCCTTTCGGATGCCCGCTTTCTCGGCTGCTCCTCCGGGGCTGACATCATCCACGAGGACTCCCCCGTCGGCAGACTCGTAATTCCCCGGCATGATTCCCAGCTTCGGCATGTTCATCCGGCTCGGTCGGGGATTCGGATCCGTCGGATCCGACCAGTTCCCCTGAGCGACAAGGTAATTCGGGCGTTGTTCTTGAGTGGAAAAGTGAGTGATAATTCGTTCCGCAACTTTGACAACTTTGTGAAGCCCCTCCAGATTAATTTTTTCTGGGGTGTCGGTAGGCCGATGATAATCGCGATGCGTTCCGGTAAACAAGAATAAGACGGGGATTTTTTTACGATAAAAGCTGTCGTGATCGCTTGGCCCGGTGCCGGCTGGTACTTTGATGACCTTTAAATTGTCGTCGCGTGTCAACTGATCGACGAGCGCGTCCATGCCTTCTGCGGTGCCAGTTCCATAAATCACAAGTCGATCGCGGAGCATTTTATTGCCTGGCAGGATGCTGGAAGTGCCACCGGTGATGGCTTTTACGCCAGGCAGTCCGTCGTCTTCGACCTGAGTCATCCGGCCGATCATATCCATATTGAGCATGAAGACGGTTTTTTCAAGGGGGAAAACTGGTTGATTGACATAATGCCGAGAGCCAAGCAATGCAATTTCTTCACCGCTGAAGGCCAGGAAGACGATGCGGCGGCCGATTCGGTTCGGGATCGCAGCAAATCTCCGGGCCAATTCCATCAGGCCGGTCGTCCCTGAAGCATTATCGTCGGCACCGTAATGAATCCGGCCCTTAGCGTCGTGACCGCCGAGGCTGCCATATTCTCCGGTCCCCAAGTGATCGTAATGAGCACCGATAATAATGGTTTCGTCGGCGAGCGGCCCCTTGCCCTCAAGCACACCGATCACATTCCGGGCCGGAATTTTTGGCCGCTCAACGGTGATGATTGCTTTTGCCGTCCAACCTGGGAGGGCCCGGCCGCGCGGTTTCAAATCCTCCTCGATCGCTGCTTCAATATCTGCCAGTTTGCTGCGGGCGTGAGCCAATAACGATTCCAGGATCGAGCGTTTCATGTGGAGGACCGGCACACCGGCGGAGGCACCCGCCGCGTAGCTGAAATCCATCAACGTGTCGTCTTTGCTGTCGGAGGCGTGATTCACAAAGATGACGCCGATCGCCCCACGCTGTTTCGCATTCGTCACTTTCGACAGCAGTGACTGCTGTTCGGGGCTAAAAGGGCCGTGCGGGTCGCTTGCTCGGGGGGATTTTCGCAGCAGAATGACCCACTTTCCGCGAATATCCAATCCTTGAAAATCGTCGTATGTCGGATTTTTTGAAACAATCCCGTAGCCGGCAAAGACCAGTTCACCAGAGGCTTCCCCGGCTTGAGTCATCCCGGTCGGAGTGAATTCTTGGCCGTAAGACAGTTCTTTCTTGGTACCATCCGCTTGCACCAGGGTCAGGCGGTTCGGCGTGCCAAGTTTTGGCGAGCCGGTGATGGAGAACGGCTGAAAATAACTTCCATCTGGGCCGCCTGGTTTGAGGCCGGCTTCCTTGAAAGCATTGGCGATATACTCGGCAGCGCGATGAATTCCCTGACCGTAAACTCCACGTCCTTCGCATTCTGGACCGGCAAGGTAGAAGATATCTTGCCGAATCCGTTCAAGCGCCGGGTCGGGCTTTGCGGCATATGTCGATGCAACAGGCAGGGGGAACAAGGCCAGGAGCAGCGGCAGCGTATGAACAAGTCGCATGAGCATATTTTTGAATGCAAAACGGGAAGGTCGGATCGAAGTTTTCACACTTCTCGGTACGGAATGTTACCGTCATAATAAGTGATTATGCCAGATTCTTCGCATTCTTCCAACCAGCAAATTTGTTGTCCGAGGTGTTTATCGCCGCTGGCGGTTCCCGGGGAAGCCATCGGCAAGCCACTCCAGTGCCCACATTGCCAGGCAACCTTTGAGGTTGCAGTCGATGCGGATTCTTCGCTGCGGGTGGTTTTGCGGAGAACCGCCACGGTCACGGTTCCAAAATTTCTTTTCGGCCCGGCACTGGGATTATTACTCTTCGGATTAGCCGGCACACTCGTCAACGGATATCTCTCGCTGAAATTCACAGTTCAACCTGGGGCGGCACTGGAATTCGCTCGGGCGCGGGTCAGTCAGATTCGGACTGCGGGAATCCTCGCCGATGCCAAGGAACAGGGGGTTGAGCCATCCGCTCCTCGGGCGGAACTTCCCTCCGCGGATGCTCCCCTGTCGCCTGAGGAAGAGGCGTTGGCGGCCGCCTGGGCACCTTCGATGCGGCCGATTCATCTGGCGGGGCTGATGAGCAGCTTGTTGACATTGGCCGGTGCTATCTGCATTCTCGCGGGACGATGTTATCTTCTGGCTCTTCTTGGCTGTTTAGCATCGGTCTTGAACGTCGATCCGATCTGTTGCATCCCCGGGGGGATCGCCGGATTCTGGGGTTTTTTAATGCTGATTCGTGACGAAGGTCGTCGCCACTTTTATTCCGAGTAACAATGATCAGAAACGTACCAGGCTGATGTCGGCGTTCCTGACAGATTATAAAGTGTGTCAGTAAATTGAATAACACCGCTGAATATTGGCCATTTCCGAGCGGTATTTCTAGTATCGCCTTTCTTTTCTGGGTAACGGTATGCCCCGCAAAGTGATTCTGATTGGTGATCCCGGAATTGACACAGCTTTTGCGATCGCGGTTGCCCTCAGCGATCCTGGACTGGAAGTGATCGGTCTGTTGCCGTGCGCGGGAAATGTCTCGGCGCAGCGGGCGACGGCGAATGTGCAATTGCTCGTGGATCGTCTCGATCCTCCAAAGTGGCCGCGGACGGCCTCGGCATTGCCGATCGAATACGAGCAAGATGGCACCGCCTTGCATGGACCGGATGGCCTGGGCGGATTGAATTTACCGATCATGGAACGTCATCAGCAATTGCCGGCGGATAAGGTTCTTGTCGAGTTGTTGCAAGCATATCCGCGGGAAGTGTCGATTCTCTGTCTGGGGCCGGCTACGACCTTGGCGACGACCTTGACCCGGGCACCGGAATTAGCGGGGCTGGCAAATCAGATTGTGATGATTGGCGGCACCTGGAAAGAGCCGGGAAATGCTGGCCCGGTGACTGAATTTCACTTCGCACTCGACCCGGAGAGTATGCGGAGTTGTTTGCAAGCAGGCCTTCACCCACTGATTTTGCCTCTGGATGTCACCCGGCGTCTGATCCTTTCCCCCACAGAATTATTGGAATTGCCGAATTCCGGTTCACGGACTTGCCAGTTTTTAAGGCAAATCGTTCCGTACGGCATCCGAGCTTCGTCACACTTATACGGCATCGAAGGTTTCCATCTGAAAGATCTTTTGGCGGTCGCCGCCGTCTCATTACCGGGTTCGGTCACCGCAATTGAAGCTCGGGTGGATATTGAAACGCGTGGGGAGTTGACGCGGGGGATGATGGTTGTCGACCGCCGGCGTGGTGCCGGTCCCGTCAATGCCCGAATCGGAGTTGATGTGGCGATCGGTGAAATCCGACAATATATCGAGCGAGTTTTATCGATCGCTCCTTGACCTGAATCATCGAGTCATTCCGCCGGGAGAAGGCCATGATGCGTCGTCTGATTTTGGCCTTGATTGTAACCGGCGGACTTAACGAATCCGCCGTCGATGCCAGCGAACCATCCTTTCCGGGGGCACCGTCCGCACCCGCGGAAGAATCGGCGCATCTGTCTGCATTACTTCGAGGCTTGCTGCTGCAACATTTGCCGAGCCCACTGGTGGAGTCTCACCGCCACTGGGGACAGCAATCCGAAGCATTGGTCGGTTTGAAATGGCGGCAGACCGGCCCGCTGCGGTTGACACCGGAGCCACAAAAAGCCTGGAAAAATGACGGTCACTGGCAGCGTCTACGCGTGGAAGCGATCAATCCCGCACACACACTCACGCTCGCGCTGGGGCCAATGATTTCCCCGGCACCTGGTCGAGTTCATTTCGATGCCTACCTCGGCCTGGATGTCAAACTGATTTATGAACAACAACTGTGGAAAAAAGGCGCACGGCTGTATGGCGGAGAAACACGGGCAAAGTGCCGGGCCGCGTTGTTGATGCGGTGCGAGGTTAACAACCGCTTCGAGCCTCGACCCGGGGCGATCTTGCCGGATGCCGTTTTTCGTGTGCATGTCAATCAGGCACAACTGTTTTACACAGGACTGGTTTGTGAACACACGCTCGGCGTGGGCGGCGACGCTGCTAAAGCCCTCGGTGAAGCGATTCATCGCTTTATTTCCGAAGTCAGACCGACGCTGGAACGTGATCTTCTGGCCAAGGCGAATGCAGCAATTGTTAAAGCCGCTGACTCTCGTGAAGTCCGCATCGAACTTGATGCTTTGCTCAGCGGCAAAACCCTCAAGATCCAGCGATCGGCACAATAAATTTCCCGGGAAATCTGCACACAACCTGACAGAGAGTCATTGACAGTTACATTCTCTAGACTTGTGTCACCGCGGAATTGAACTAGTACCGACAATTCCCTTGATTTCTCGGCATACTCGCTAGACCTGTGCTTCTCGCACCAGATTCATCGAGAGGTTCACTCGCGACTCGCACGTCATTTCCTGCAGGCACCTTGCACCGATACCTGAAGTTAGCCAGTTGACCCGGTCCCGCCGCAACGCTACGCTCATGCCATCACAGCATTTCGCAACATCGAGGAAGCAGTTCCCATGATCCTTCGGATAAGCCTGTTCATGACCCTGATTATTGCAGCCCCGGCGAGTGTGCAAGCAGCCAAGGTGGTGCTTGTGGCAGGCGGTGGTAGCGGGCCAGACCGGGTCATTCAGCCGTTTGCCGTCGACTTTGACGCAGCAGGCAACATCCTGTTCGTCGAAATGAATGGTGGCGAACGCTTACGGCAGATCAGCCCGGATGGGACACTGAGCACGCTCGCAGGCACGGGCTCAAAGGGTGTGCCCGGCACGGACGGGCCGGCGTTGCAAGCGACCTTCAACGGTATGCACAATCTCGTAGTTGCCCCGAACGGCATCATCTATCTTGCGGATACCTTCAATCATCGCATCCGCGTTTATGATCCGAAATCGAAAACAGTCAAACCGTTTGCCGGTACCGGCGTAAAAGGTTTCGCAGGCGATGGCGGCCCGGCCACGGAGGCAAAATTCAGTCAAACAATCTGCATTGCCTTGAGCCGCGACGCGAAGACGCTTTACGTCGCGGACATCGGTAACAAGCGAGTCCGGGCAATCGACACCAGTTCCACAATTGTCCGGACGGTGGCCGGAACAGGCCAAGCTGGCGTACCGAAAGATGGCGAACCTGCAATCGAACAACCGCTCGTTGATCCTCGCGCGGTAGCCGTTGATAGCAAGGGGAATTTGTATATCCTCGAACGCGGTGGCCACGCCCTGCGAGTCGTCGGCACCGACGGCAAGATCCGTACAGTGGCCGGGACGGGCAAAGCCGGAAAAGGTGGCGATGGCGGCCCAGCGTTAAAAGCCGCTTTCAATGGGCCAAAATATCTTAGTGTCGATCCGGATGATACTATCCTCATCACGGACACGGAAAATCATCAGATCCGTCGATACATCCCCGGCAAAGAAATGATCGAACTCGTTGCAGGCAGCGGAAAACGAGGTGCCGGCGGCCTCGACGGGCCACCCGAGAAGGTCGAACTTGCCAGGCCCCACGGTGCCATTACCGACCCGAAGACCGGCGCGATTTACATCGCTGATAGCGATAATGACCGAGTTCTGAAAATTGTTAAGGAATAACCCCGGCAGCCGCCACAAGTTCGGTGACAGCTCAAAAGAAGACGATCCGATCGATCTGATCGTGTGTCCCCTGGCTGTGGGTATTCAACGAGTCGTAATGAGCTTCCAGAATTGCGAAAGGGTAGCAATCATGCTGACGCGACGGAGTTTTTTTCTGTCAGCCACGACAGCGGCAGCCGCGACGGTGCCAGGATCGTCGGCGACGGCCTTTGCCGCCAATGAGACGTTGAACATCGGTGTCATTGGCACAGGCGGCCGGGCTCGGCACCTGATGAAGTCTCTCGCCCAGATCGAGGGAGTCCGTGTCACCCACTTATGTGATGTCTGGGACGGTGCTCTCAGTCAGGCGGCACCGTTGGCCGATCCGAAGGCGGTCGCCACGAAGGCATACCCGGAATTGCTTGCCGATAAGTCGATCGATGCCGTGCTCGTCGGAACTTCGGATCATCAGCATGTGCCGGTCACCATCGCCGCCCTTCAAGCCGGGAAAGATGTGTATGTCGAGAAGCCGTTAACGCATAAATTGGAAGAAGGCCAGACAATCCTAACTGCCCAGGAACGGGCGAAAAAAATTGTCCAAGTCGGCACTCAGCAACGAAGCATGCCGCACATTCAAAAAGCAAAACAACTGGTCCAAGCGGGGCAAATCGGCAAAGTGTTCAAGGTGAAAATGAGCTGGAATCGCAATACCAACCGGGTGAAACGATTCCCGCTCGGTATCGATCCACGGCAGGTGGACTGGAATGCTTTTCTCGGCCCGGCACCTCAGCAGCCGTTTGATGAGTACAAGTTTCGCAATTGGCGCTGGTTCTGGGATTTTGGCGGCGGCATTTTCACCGACTTGATGGTCCACTGGGTGGATGTCGCCCACTTTGTTCTTGATTTGGATCGGCCTGTCCAGGCCGTAAGCATCGGCGACTTCGTGACCGCCCAGGGTGTCTGGGAAACACCAGATACGGTGCAAACCCTGCTCACCTATCCGGGATCGGTCCAGATGCACTTTGAAGGCACCTTCAGTAACGCCCGCAATGGGGCGAGGATTGAATTTCTGGGAACCGATGCCACGTTGTATGCCGATCGGGGCCGGCTTGAACTGATTCCCGAGCGGAATAAAGCACTCAAAGGGTTTTCCGAAATTATCGGCAAGACTCCAGATTATCCCGGAGCGGATTTCTACGATCAACCCGATGGGGAACGGCTGCATCTTCAGAACTGGATCGATTGTATCCGGAGCCGCAAGGAACCGTCGGCACCGTTAGCCGCAGGCGTCGCGGCCGCGGCCGCTGCCCACCTCGCCAATCAGGCTCTGAGAACCGGGAAAACCGCACGATTCTCGTGATTCTGTTCGGACCCCGGCCATGGATGCTTGCGAAATTTGTCAGGCGAATATCGCTCACGGCTGTGCCGAGCGAGAGAGCAAAAGCCAGCCGCCGATCCCGGCGAGCAACAGGGTTCCCGCGAACATTCCGAGAGCGAGACAGCCGAGATCCGGCCCAAGCGAGGACAAAGGCACACCCTTTTGCCGGCCGACCCGAGCCAGCAGGACAAGAATGATCATGCCGATGCAAGCATCGGCCACGGCGATTCCCAGGCAGATCCAGCCGGCCACCAAAAGGGTTAATCCTCAACACGGAGCGACAAGGAAATTTGCTTGAGTATCAGGTCGTTCTGTTCATGATCGTACTCGCAGGTCTGTCCCATGACCAGGAGCGGGCCGGCGGCGGCTTCCAGACAGCGAGTCCAGCAGGTGACACAAGTGTCGATGGAAATAAATTCGATGTCATGCCCCAACGCCGGTTGCCCGGCATATTCGCCGATGACCTCTCGAGCATCGAGTTGCGGATAATCAGCTCGTAAAGCTTCGAGCGTTTCCTCGGCCAACTGCTCCGCGTTCGGCGCTTCCGGGCGTAAACTGATAAGAAAAAAGGCAATTTCCGGACTTTGTAAGATTAATGTCCAACTGTCGCCAGCTTCTTCCAGTTCCGCGGCCCAGGTTTCTGGATACCGAAGGTAAATCCCGTCTTTGTGAAAGTAACGGCTCATCGCATCCCGCTCCGTGGAGCCATCCGGAAGAAGTCAAGTTAAAAGCTGCCGTGCCGCAGGGCGACGATCGAAGCCAAAAAAGTGCTGAAATCCCAGCCAGAGAATCATCGCCATGGATCGAACCGCTTCTTGCCAATTGACCTTCGATTTACCCGCTCGGCGATTTTCAAAGATAATCGGCGTTTCCCCTAGTTTCGCCTTGGCTTGGTGAATCCGGTACAGCACTTCTTGTTGAAAGGAATAGCCGCGGCTCTGCGTGCGTTCGAGTTCGGCAGCTTTTAACTTACTGACGCGATAACACCGAAACGCCCCGCTCGCGTCAGACACCGGCATGCGAAAGAGAAAACGTACCAAGGCGTTGACACAACGGCTAATCGCCAAGCGGATTTTTGGCCAGTTTTCCGTTCCGCCGCCAGGGACGTATCGTGAACCGATCATCACATCGTGATCGGCCATGCCGGCCAATAACGCGGGCAAATACCGTGGCGGATGGCTGAAATCCGCATCCATGTTCAACAAAAGATCATAATTATGATCAATCGCATATCGCATCGCTGTGAGAATCGCCGTTCCCAGCCCCAGTTTTCCCGGTCGATGCAGCACATGAATCCGTGAATCGTCCCGGGCGAGCTGATCAGCAATGGTACCCGTTCCATCGGGGGAATTATCATCAACGATGAGAATCTCGGCCCCGGGAAGGTAATCTCGGATGGCACGAATCAATGGCTCGAGATTCTCGGCTTCGTTATAAGTGGCCAGGGAAATCAATAATCGCTCCGATTCCGTTCGACACGATTTGACGAGGATCGTCTGAGCAAAGGAAGATTCTGAAGCCGGCTCTGATTGTGACATAACGACAAATACGAGCCCGAAATAGGGTTATCGCTGGAGGCTGTTGCATCATGCATCATTGACTCTAATCTTGTATGATAGCAAACTAAGATAAACAGTCTCGGTCCCGATCGTTGTCGTTATCTTTTATTCTTTAGTCGATCCGCATCCCGGGAAATCGTTGGAGTCCGCCTTCTATGGCCACACAATTCGATTGTTCCTGTCCGCACTGTGGCAAACGCTACCGGGTTCCGGAAGAACTGTCAGGAAAGACCATCCGCTGTAAGAACTGCCAGAAAACGTTTCAAGTTCCGCAGCTGTCGGCAACGAATGAGAATCGTGCAGCAACAGCCGCTTCTGGCCCAAAAGCGAAAAAGACTGCCCTTGCCGACGATTCCGCACCGATTCCATTCAAGGAAGATCCCCCGGCACCCCCGGTAACCTCGGTCAAAAGGACGACAAATGATGAGGATGACGCCAATCCTTACGGCGTAATCCGCGATGATTCCGACATTCCCCGTTGCCCGTTTTGTGCCAAGGAACTCGACCCGCCCGATACGAAAATCTGCCTGAATTGCGGATACGATTTGATTGCTCGCCGCCGTCACGAGAGCAAAAAAGTTTACGAAGCCACGGCTGTCGATTGGATCTCGCATCTCGGTCCTGCCATCGCCTGCGTCATCCTGATCATTGCTCTGATCGGCCTCGATATTTACGTTTTCTTGAACCTGAGTGAATGGATGACCGGCGGCATTCTCGATGCTCAAGAAAAGAATAAAATCACAGGCGAACCCGAATTTTATATCAAGCCATTTTGTTTTAATATTTGGATTGGCGTTTTCACAGCCTGGATTTGCTGGATGGCTGGCAAATTTGCTTTCATTCGCCTTGTGTATAACTGGAAGCCACCGGAACGATTGAAAAAATAACGACGACTTTTTCCACAACACGCGTTCAGAAAGATCTTCAGAGCCTAAAACGAGCGTGTGTGCTCCACTATTCGTCCGTGGCATGTGCCACCGCCGATGAAGGACGATCCCCTTGCTTGCCAAGCTTAATGCTTTTGCCCTGGTGGGCATCGATGCGGTTCCGGTCGAAGTCGAAGTCGACGCGGCCGTCGGAATGTCAAAGACCGTCTTGGTCGGCCTTCCTGAACTCGCCGTTCGAGAGAGTGTTCATCGGATCGAGCGGGCGTTAGCGAATCTTGGCTATCATCGACCCACGGGCCGGACTATTATCAACCTTGCCCCGGCTGACCTTCGGAAAGATGCCGGTGCCTTTGATCTCCCGATCGCCCTCGGAGTTCTGGTCGCAACAGGTCAGATCAAAGCAGATCAACTGCACGCCACGGCCACCGTGGGAGAACTTGCACTCGATGGCGCGATCCGACCCGTGAAAGGGGTTTTATCGATTGCCATGGCGGCTCGCGAACGTGGCCTCCGCCGCTTGCTGGTTCCCCGGGAAAACGCCCGAGAAGCTGCAGTAGTTCAGGAAATCGAGGTTTTCGCCGTCAGTTCTCTGGCGGAAGCCGTCGGTCTGATTACCGGGAATGTCGAAGTCGACCCGGTCGGATGTCAGTTGGATGAATTGCTCGGTCAGTTCAATCATTACGATGTTGATTTTGCTGAGGTCCGAGGTCAAGAATTTGCCAAGCGCGCGATGGTGATTGCCGCTGCTGGCGGACACAATTTGCTGATGATCGGTTCCCCAGGCTCTGGCAAATCGATGTTGAGCAAACGCTTAAGCACGATTTTGCCACCCCTGACCCCGGCAGAAAGTATCGATACCACCCGGATCTACTCGGCCCTCGGTCAACTCCGGCCCGGTGAGTCTCTGCTGGCCACCCGACCGTTTCGGGCACCACATCACACCATCTCTGATGCCGGGATGGTCGGAGGCGGGCACATTCCCCAACCCGGCGAAATTAGCATGGCTCACAATGGGGTGCTCTTCCTCGACGAACTCCCCGAATTTCACCGCAAAAGCCTCGAGGTACTTCGACAACCGCTCGAGGAAGGTCTTGTGACCATTTCCCGAGCATCAGGCTCCACGACTTTCCCCGCCCGATTTATTCTCGTCGCTGCCATGAACCCCTGCCCCTGCGGCTACCTTGGAGATTCCCGGCGGCCTTGCAAATGTTCGCCCATACAAGTCGAAAAATACCTCAGTCGAGTGAGCGGACCCCTGCTTGACCGCATCGATCTTCACGTCGAAGTTCCCGCTGTCAGCTTTACCGAACTTCAAGGAAAGGCTGACGGTACCGACAGTAAAACGATGCGTCAACAAGTTCTCCGAGCACGCGATCGACAACTCCAGCGATTCCCTGACCATCCCCTCATGTTAAATGGTCGAATGACCGGTCGACTCATCCGTCGTTATTGTCACCTGGACAATGACGGTGAGAACCTGCTCAAAGCAGCAATGGATGAACTCGGCTTGAGTGCCCGTGCCCATGATCGCGTCTTGCGGGTGGCCCGAACCATCGCTGATCTCGATGATAGCGAACGCATTGACGCAACCCACCTCGCCGAAGCTATCGGCTATCGCACCTTGGACCGTAAGCTCTGGATACGATAAGCACAGACAATCAAACAACTCGTTCGGCGGCGAATAACCAACCGTAGACGCTGCCATCGACCACAATCGCTTCTTCGCCAAGAATTGTCAAATCCGAGGAGTGGATGAGTCGAATGGCTTCCGTTTTTGTGAAATGATGTAAAGTCAGTGGCGCGCCAGCATACGCTTGCGGCATCGTCAAATCGCCCGCGTGGCGATGCTGGAGTAATGTCTGCCAGAATAGCGTCAATCGCTGCCGGAAGTGCAGCCCGCGAAACCAGCGGCGATGAAGGTGAACAATCAACCGTCCTCCCGGTTTCAGAACCCGAGCCGCTGATCGGAGCGCGGCCTGACGCTGCTCGTGTCCTCGAATCATCCCCAGCGTACTGTACAAGCAGGCCGCATAATCCCAGGTGGAGTCTGGCAGCCCCTCTAAGCCGATGAGGTTTTCGCGATACCAGGCGATTGCTAGCCCGGCTTGCGTAGCCAGTTCCTTCGCCTTCGCCAGCATCGCCGGAGAAAGATCGACGCCGGTGCAGGCATACCCCCGCCGGGCAAAGTGTCGACACAGTCGGCCGGTTCCACAGCCAAGATCTAGCAGAGTGCCTGGCTGGGGAAACCAGCGTTCACAGAAGTTGAGGTCGACGTGAATAAGGGGGGACTGTTGAAGTTGATCTTCGTACTGCTCAACCATCTCGGCGCTGTGGAAATAATCCCACAAACCGCGATCGACACCGGCGGGGAGTTGCCAATCTGGCAGCGTCATCCGTGTTGCCCTCAGTTGGCGGCGGTGACATCTTCATTGCCGGGAATGAATGTGTCACGCAACGCTCATCGTCCGGGTGCTAGTGTGGGCTCACCCCGCAAAACTGGCCGATGTCGGGGTAATTCGCTTTTGAAGTCGCCCAGACTTTTCCAGTACAGCCGCTGATTGAGATCGACTTCTGCCACCACGACAGATCCCCATTTTTCGGCTGTGGCCAACGCTTCTCCGCGGTGATCGAATACGGCCGATATCATCCAGTTCCGGGAAATGTCCTCATATGTGCTACTGACCAGGTAAACATGGTTTTCACAGGCTCGGGCCGCGGCCAGCCTCGGGTTACATCCCCACACCGGCCAGGCGATGACCTCAGCACCACGATTACTCAGTTCGCGTGCAACTTCCGGAAAAAAGCCATCATAGCAGACCATCATGCCCACTTTACCAAAACGAGTTGTGAAGACGGGGTAATCACAACCGGGGGCGATGCCCCGCTCAATTTCCCCGCGTGGCAAACAGACTTTGCGGTATTTCCCACACAATTGACCGTCCGGTCCGATCAATACGGCGACATTGTAGATCAGATGGCGATCGCGTTCGAGGAGACCAGCCACAACATACAGATGATGCTGCTTAGCCAAATGACCAAAGTAGGTTGTGGACGGACCGGGTATCAGTTCCGCACAGTCGGCAAAGCTTCGACCAGTGCCGACGTAGGTTACTGTTTCTCCGAGCACGACCAAGTCGGCTTTCTGCCGAGCGGCTTCAGCGATCAGCGGCGCATATTCTTCGCAATTCCGTCGCGGTGACTGGCCCGAGGGCCGGTAGTGAACTGCCGCTAGCCGCACCGTCCGCGGCGGTGGCGGCGGTGTTTCCTCAAAAGTCACGTTGCTCCAGGCGACCCTGCCCCCGGGCGCCCACAACAAGTGGAGTTCGACAACAGCTTGCTTCGCCTTTTCGGGTGCAAGGTAGATACCAGAGACTTCTGTCCAGTCACTACCCTCCATCATTTTATCGGTCGGATGCTCGGCTTCAGCAATCGCATCCACTCCGATCAAGTAGTTGGCGACGGATGGTTGAGTGGATGGGACTGGGCGGCCTTGATCGTCGGTCCAGCGGATGCGGACGACCGCACTTCGCCGAGGAACCGCGACGTTTTCCAGTTTACGGACGGCTCGAAACTTGTAATGGTTTCCACCGGCGACTGGAAACTTCTTTTCGAACCAGCCGTGTAACCCTTCACGGTTGTCGTGCTGGATCCAGAAGGCACCTGACTGCTGCGGCCCGCCACGGGGATCGTAGCCAAACTGAGGCCGAAGCTCCTCGCGGGGGCTAGCCGATGTCCATCCTGGAGGTACTGGCGATTCCGCTGCGTGTGTCGCCCTCGAGACTACAGCATGGTTGGCGACTCCAGCCATCGTGAATGCCATGATGATTTGCCAATAACGTTTCATCGCTCATCCTCAAACGTACGGTCGGCTTATCGTATGTAGTCACTCACACCGTTCTGATCGCCGTGACCTTTGTGGTATGCTTCATTGATATGATGCTGTCTTTTGCTCACCAGCAGTTTACCACAATGATCCGAGTGGTCATAGAGCTCGGCGATAATATTGATCCTATCATGGGAAATCTTTGAGATACACGTTCCTGTTGTGTCATTCCTACAGCTATTATAATGATAGAGAGTGTCCATCGACTCCGATTGATAAACCGTCGACACCCCCTCAAAAAAGGTCGACATACCGTGTAGTTGTGGATTTTGTGGTCGTGTGGTCATGGCTGGCGATACTTCGGGTTGGCTTTGAGGTAGCGGGCAACACGATCGCTGCGATTGATGGCGTCGCGGAAGAAGGCCACGGCCGCAGAAAGGCGGTCATCGGGTTCTGCACAACTGAAGCGGAGAAACCCCTGCCCGGCAGGACCGAAGCACTCGCCCCCGAGGCAGGCCACACCGCGGCTGTCATCGGCCCCCTCGAGCAAGTACATAGCTAGTCCATGCGAGGTGATGCCGAGCCGTCGGCAGATCGGCTCGACATTCGGGAAGACGTAGAAAGTACCTGCCGGCATCACCACGGTCACTTCCTGCACCTCGCTGAGTTCGCGCACCAAGCGTTCTACCTTTGCCCGAAATTTTGCCATCGTCGCATTGCGTTCTTCCCGGTCATATTCGAGGGCGGCTTTTCCAGCAATTTGCACGAAGGGTGGTACGCATGATAACGCGGTGTTGATCATTTTGCCGATGACCGTCACGACCTCAGGCGCGGCCACGGCGAACCCGAGCCGCCAGCCACTCATGCTGTAGGACTTGCTGAAGGTGAATGCGGCCACGCATTGATGTATCATGCCGGCTTCCGCGAGGATGCTGCGATGTTGGCCGTTCCAGACCATGTGGCAATAGGGTTCATCGGAAAACACGGCAATGTCTTGTCCTCGAATCAGATCGGCGATGGCGCGGAGATCATCCGCGGTGGCGACCCCACCGGTGGGGTTGTGAGGGGTATTCAGGAAAATCGCCTTCGGTCGGCGGGATTGATGAAGAAAGCGCTCGACCGCACGTGGGTCGGGGCGGAACTGGTGTTCTTGCCGCAGCGGGACGGTCACGGCCGTGGCGCCACGTCGGGCCAAATTCGGGGCGTAGGTGGGGAAGGCAGGTTCGAAGATCAGCACTTCATCGCCTGGTTCGAGAAAGGCCTCGCAGAAGAATTGCTCAAACGGTTTTGCCCCCGGGGCTACCACGATGTTTTCCGCAGTGGCGGGGATCTGAAACTCGTTTTGAACGAGCTTGGCAGCCGCTTCGCGAAATTCCGGCAAACCGAGTGAGGGACCGTAAGTGGTCCGGCCGGCATCGATCGCGGCTTTTCCTGCACGGATGGCCGAAGAACTGCTGGGGAATGGGCTATCGCCAATTTGTAATTCGATTACGTCTTTCCCGGCGGATTTAAGTCGTCGGGCCACGGCGAGAACATCGAAGGCGGTTTCCGTTGTCAGCGAGCGTGCAAACTGGCTGAGGGAGGGTACCGTCATCAACACGTCTCCACGAATGAGGAACGCCCACCCAGATCGGGGGTGGGCTTCAGTAGTGTTGCTTGAAGTCGACTCTGACTGAGCTCACGGGGTGACCGGCCACATCACTCTTTGGCCAGGAACTTCACACACACACAGGTTGGCACTTCCACCCGAGTACCCGTGGGTTTTGGCAAACCGGTGTCTGGATCGATGGCGAAGACGATGACATCGCCACCGTCTTGATTCGCCACCAGCATCCATTTCCCGCTCGGGTCGATGTTGAAGTTGCGGGGGGTCTTGATTCCCTCGCTGGCATGGCCAATTTCCGTGAGTTTGTTTCCATCCCAGCGGAAGGCAGCGATGCTGTTGTGACCGCGATTGGAGACGTACACAAATTTGCCCGTAGGGTGAATCCGGACTTCCGCCGTGCTGTAGCCTTTCACCGGCCCTTTCTGACCGTTTGGCAGCGTCGTCAAGGTTTGAATGACTTCACCGCTGCCGGTATCGGGGTCAAGTTTTAAGACATTGATTGTCAGATTCCGTTCGCCACAAACAAAGCCGAATTTGCCATCGTTTGTGAGGTGGATATGGCGTGGGGCGGTCCCTGGGGGGATGGGGATTGGCGGCTTCGGCAGCAGTTCCCCCGTGGCACGATTTAGCTCGAACACCATCACCAGATCCAGCCCGGCATCGACCGAGTAGGCAAATTTATTGTTGGGGCTAAAGAAGCCACAATGCGCAAGCGCCGCTGCTCGCAGACCTTTGTCGCTTAAGGCTTGATGTTGTTTATAATCCGTTCGTGCGGCGATGCTGCCATCGGGCTGCAATTTGAAGACGGCGGTGCTGCCTCCACCATAATTCGCCACGATGGCGAACTGGCCCAGATCATCGGTAGAAATGTGGCATGGGCCGTTCCCGCCGCTCGTCGATTCGCTGAGCTTGGTGAGAGCACCCGTTTTGGCTTCGATCCGGTAGGCGTACACGCCTCCACCTTCGCCTTTTTTCCCGGCAGCTTCTCCGACGGCGTAAAGGGTTTTCCCATCCGGAGAGATCGCTAAAAACGACGGGCTGCCGACTTCCGCTGCCAGTTCCGCTTTCGTCAATTGCCCGGTTTTCGCATCGAATTCACTGCGATAGATGCCCTTGCTGCCGTTTGTACCGCCGGTGTAGGTGCCAAAATAGACCCAGTATTTCCCTGATGGTGCGGGTTCCGCGGCGAGTACGGTCGATGCCGCCATGCAAAAAAGCAGCAGAAACCTCCAGTGAAATTGTTTCATGGTCGTTCCTCTGAGACTTTTCAAATTTCCCGGTTGCCAATGAGGCCGGGTTCGCTTGATGATAATATGGAATTCCTGGCGTGGGGAAATGAAATCGACGCAGTTCGGGGTGTGTGATGCGTGGTATTTTGTCGTTGTTGATTCTGGGATGCTTCTCACTTTGGCTCACGGCGGAAGACTCAAGTGCATGGCAAGACCTGCTGCAAGTTGGGGAAAAGTCGCCGTGGCGAAAAGTTGATAGCCGCTGGATCTTCGCACCGGGGGTGTCCCTGGATCCGGAAAAACCGACGCGGCTGAAAGTTGAACCAGGAACCGGCTCAGTCTGGGTCAACGGCGACACCGGTCGCGTTGCCGATTTGATTACGAAGGAAGAATACGGCGACTGCGAAGTCCAACTGGATTTTCTTCTTGGCAAAAACTCAAACTCTGGGATCAAGTTCCACGCTCTGTATGAAATACAATTGCGAGATACTGCGGGAAAACCGGTGGAGAAACTCACTGGTGACGATTGCGGTGGCATTTATCCCCGTGCCGAACTCTTACCCCGTTATCGTCACATCGACACCGGGATTCCTCCGCGGGTGAATGCCGCTAAGCCCGCCGGCGAATGGCAAACCCTCCATGTGATTTTTCGCTCGCCACGGTTTGACGCGGCCGGCAAAAAAATCGAAAATGCCCGTATCGTGAAAGCGGTACTCAACGGGCAAGTCATTCATGAAAATCAGCCGCTGGAAACCCCAACAGGCCACAATTGGTCAAAGGCAGAAAAAGCTAGGGGGCCATTCATGCTCCAGGCAGACCACGGTCCGGTTGCATTCCGGAATGTAAAAATCCGGCCGATTTCCCAATGACTTGGATCCATCAGAATCAAAGGCAGTGGTGATTTGCGCCATCACCAGGAATCATTGAGTGGGACTTGCCGAAGCAATTTTTCGGATCGTCTTGGAAGCCTCGCCCGAGTCGGTATCCCACGCCAGCCTCCCCAGCTTAAACGGCTCGTAAACTTAAATGACTCGTAAAACGGAGGGAAACACGCATGCATCCGGACGAAGAATTTCGCCTCCTTGAGCGGCGAAATTTTCTGGCGACCAGTGCCAACGGGGTGGGCTTACTCGCCCTGGCCTCGTTGTTGCAAGAAGACGGCCGCTTGCACGCCGCTTCGCAACCTTCCCTCGGTCCGCTGGCGGCGAAATCTCCTCACTTTGCCCCGAAAGCCAAAAATTGCATCTGCATTTATCTCGAAGGCGCACCGAGTCAACTCGATTTGTTCGACCCGAAACCGAAACTGAACGAACTACACGGTCAAAAATTACCCGAATCATTCACTAAGAATGTCCGCTTTGCGTTTCTGCAAAAAGACACCGCGACGATTCTTGGCAGCCCGAGAACCTGGAAGAAGTACGGCCAATGCGGCATGGAACTGTCGGATTTGCTTCCTCACCTTGGCAGCGTGGCCGATGATATTGCCTGGGTCCGCTCGATGCACACCGAGGCCTTCAATCATCATCCCGGTCAATTATTAATGAACACCGGTTCGACGATGTTTGGCCGGCCCAGTCTGGGAAGCTGGCTGATCTACGGTCTGGGCACGGAGGGGAAAAATTTACCCGGCTACGTGGTTCTTTCCGCCGGTCGTGGGACTTCGGGGGGAACTTCGAATTGGGGCAGCGGCTTTCTCCCCTCCAGTTATGCAGGAACGGTGTTCCGCAACCAGGGTGAGCCTGTCCTGAATCTGTCGAACCCAGCGGGCTTGTCCCCAACAATGCAGGCAAAAACCATCGAGGCAATCCGCGACTTAAACGGGATTCGCTATGCCACCTTGAACGATCCCGAAATCAGCAGCCGTGTCGCTGCCTACGAACTCGCCTTCCGCATGCAATCCGCGGCCCCGGAACTGATCGATTTCTCAGGCGAAGACAAGAAAACGATCGACGAGTATGGCATCGACCGCGTCGAACCTGAAATCAAGGCTCATCGCGGCGGCGGGAAGGGTCAGTTCCGGCAATTCGCCATCAATTGTCTGCTCGCCCGCCGGCTCGTCGAACGGGGAGTTCGTTTTGTCTCGTTGTTCCACGCCTCTTGGGATCATCATTCGAATCTGGACGCGGAATTGAAACATAACTGTTTAATGGCCGATCAGCCTGTTGCTGCCCTCATCAAAGATTTAAAACGGCGGGGATTGCTCGACGAGACACTGGTACTCTGGCTCTCCGAGTTCGGCCGCACCCCCCTTGGCGAAAATCGCCGTGGGACGACGCAAGTGACCGGCCGCGATCATCACCCCTTTGCCTTCACCATCTGGATGGCCGGTGGTGGCATCAAAGGCGGCACCATCCTTGGAGAAACCGACGAATTTGGCTGGAAAGTCACCCAAGATCCGGTGCACATCAACGATCTTCATGCCACGATCCTGCACCTGTTCGGCCTCGATCATAAGCGGCTCACCTACCGATTCCAGGGTCGCGACTTCCGCCTTACCGATGTCGGCGGCAACGTGGTCACGAAGCTTCTGGCATAACACGACGATCACAACGGGACGCAGTCTCGATTTCCCCGATCAGGGTTGAACTTCCTTGCCTCCGGATTTGTTGGATTGACGAGAACTTCGATGAGCACGACCTTTGTCGATGCCCCGGAAAGTCAAGTCCGTGCCGGCGTGGCCCGCGCCGACGTGACCCCACCGGTCGGAATTTATCATCGCATGTGGGGGGCTGCCCGGCATGATCGCTCCACAGGCGTGCATCGCCCCTTGCTCGCCACCGCACTCGTTCTCACCCCTGAACAACCGGATGATTCTGCCGAACCACGCAGCCGAGTCTGGATCGGCCTCGATCATTGCTTGCTCTGGTATCCGGAAATGCAGGCCCTGCTTGGCAAGATCTCGGCAAAGTGCGGATTGCCCCCCGAACGGATCACCATCTTCTTTTCGCACACCCATGCTGCCGGCTTGATGGGGCGAGAACGGGTGCACTTGCCGGGGGGTGATCTCATCCCCCCTTATCTGGAATACCTCGGCGAAACTCTCGGTGAACTTGCTCGGCAAGCTCAAGACCACGCTGAGTCGGCAACCATCACCTACGGGCTCGGCCGCTGTTCCCTTGCAGCCAATCGCGATTACTTTGACGAACAAGGTCGTGCCATCTGCGGCTTCAACCCCGATGTACCCACCGATGACGCTGTCCTCGTCGGGCGGATTGTCACCCAGGCCGATCAGCGGCCCCTCGCGGTCATCGTGAACTACGCTTGTCACCCGACGACCCTCGCTTACGAAAACACCCTGATCAGTCCCGATTTTGTCGGAGCGATGACCGAACTTGTTGAAAACGCCGGTCACGGCTATTGCCTCTTTGTTCAAGGAGCCTCCGGGGATGTCGGGCCGCGACACGGCTTCGTGGGCGATCCCCGCATTGCTGACCGGAACGGCCGTCAACTCGGCTACGCTGTCCTGTCCACACTCGAATCGCTGCCCTCACCCCGCTGCCGATTTCAATACAGTGGGCCGGTCCTCTCCGGGGCCACCCTCGGCCGCTGGGACGAAGTTCCTCTACCGGCCAGCCGGCAAATCGCCACTCAACTCTGGCGGGAACGATGGATTGAAATTCGCATGCCCTACCGCCCCGACCTGGTTCGTGGCGAGAGTCACAAGCACGAGTTTGCTCGCTGGCAAGCCGAGGAAGCTGCCGCCCTCGCTCGTGGAGATGCAGACGCCGCGGCCGCCGCTCGCGCCATGGCTGAACGCGCCACCCGCAGCCGCCTCCGCACCGAATATCTTCCGGAAGGCGACTACTACCCCTACCGCTGCAACCTCGTTCGCCTCGGAGATGCCGTCTGGGTGCCTCTGGAAGGCGAGCATTACAACATCCTCCAACGGCGATTACGGCACCGCTTTCCTCATCGCGCGTTGCTGATCGGCACAGTCGCGAACGGTTCGCATGTCTGGTATCTGCCCGATGCCGACTCCTACGGCAAAGGGTTATATCAAGAAGCTGCTTCCATCGTCATCCGCGGCAGCCTAGAACGCCTGGAAGCCGCACTCGTTGAGGCCATCGAGGCACTCGATTCCCCATGAAAATTACCGCCATCGAATCGCTCGTCTGCCATGCCCGGATGCGTAACTGGATCTTCGTCAAAGTCGTGACCGATCAGCCCGGCCTGATCGGCTGGGGCGAAGCAACACTCGAATGGCATACTCGCTCGGTCGTTGGTGCGATCCAGGATCTCGCAGAGTTGATTATTGGCGAAGACCCTCGCCGGATCGAACACCTCTGGCAAATGATGTACCGCCAACATTTCTGGCATGGCAACGGTATCGTCCGCTCCACGGCAATTTCCGGCATCGACATCGCCCTCTGGGACATTGCCGGAAAAATTGCCGGCCTGCCCTGCTCGCAATTGTGGGGCGGCCGCGTTCGCGACTCCATTCGAACTTATTGCCACCTCGGGGGCGGCAAAATGGAACTCTTTTACGAAACATCAGTCGAAGATGCCCGGGCCTTTGCCGACTTGGCCCAAGCTGCCGTCGCCGATGGCTACACCGCCTTCAAATCCATGGCCGTGCCCCCGACCATGCCCCTCGAAGGCCTTCGCCCAGTCAAACTCGCTGAGGCCGCTGTCGCCGCCATGCGCGACGCCGTCGGTGAGGACATTGATATCATGGTCGACTGCCACGCCCGACCGTCTCCCACCATGGGGTTGAAATTCGGTCATGCACTCGACCCTTACGGTCTTTACTTCTTGGAAGAGCCCTGCTGGCCCGAAGCAATCGACGGTTTGGCCGCCATCAAGGCCGCGATTACCACCCCAATCGCCACCGGCGAGCGAGTGATCGACCTTGCCAGTTTCCGCGAATTGTTCGCCCGCCGTGCCTGCGACGTTTGCCAACTCGACATCACTCATTGTGGCGGCTTGACCGCAGCACGCCGAGTCGCGGCCCTCGCCGATGCCTACCGTATCGCCCTGGCCCCACATAACCCACAGGGCCCCGTGAGCACCGCCGCTTCACTTGAATTTGGCTTCACCCAGCCGAGTTATATCATCTGTGAGACAGTGCATCATGATGTTCCTTGGCGGCAAGAGGTGGTCCGGGAAGGATTGACTATCGAACCGAAAGGGCGGATCGTACGTCCGAACTCTCGCCCCGGCCTCGGCATCGAAATCGACGAAGCCGCCGTCGCCCGCTATCCCTTCCAGCAAGAACTCCCGCAACGGGTCTTTTATCCGGATGGCAGTGTTGGCGATTGGTAATCGATGGCAACCCCTGACGTGATTCACACGCTGCACGAGGTATCGCCGAGTTTTCGAAACAGACACGTTTTAGGGATTGCCTACCCGAGAACGGGGTACTGATCGAACCAACAATGAATGGCTCAACTTGAGTTTTCGTCGCGGTCTGCTAGAATTTTTCAATCGGCCGGGGTAGCTCAGTGGTTAGAGCAATCGCTTCATAAGCGATGGGTCGCCGGTTCAAATCCGGCCCCCGGTACTGACCAAACCTTCCAAGCAACGGCTCGACCCGGCGGTTCACGCCGGGTCGGAGCCTTTCATAGTCTTCCGTTCGCGTTTTACGCCAGTCTTCGCAAGGGGTTACGACTCGTCCGTCTCTGCCGTTGTCTCTCCCCTGTTGCACAGGGAGACATCACCGCCGGCATTGGCCCGGATGAATCGGGACAACTCTCGGTGTCTCTCCCGTGTCCCCGCGTTCGGGTTATCGCCCGGATGGTCTCTCTCCCAAGCAGCTAACCGGCCCGGTTCGTCGCGGGGCGGACAACACCGTCTTCGCAATGGCCACGGGTCCGCTCCAGATGTTCGAGGAGGCCATCGACGAGCGGCACGGGGTGAAAGGCCAACGCAGCCTGCTCTCGGACGTGCTTGCGATCTCTGGTCTGCAGAACTTGCACTGCGTGAATGTAGGCCGCCAGAGTTGCCGCGTCCGCATCGTTTTTGACGCACTTCGCTCCCGGAGGCAAGCGGTCGACGAAGACGCCGGTGACTCCGTCCTGGACGAACGGTGCCCCGGTGCGGACGTCGATCACTTTGCAAGCACCGGACGTGAGTCCGGGGTTTCTTGCAGCGCGGTGCGAGACGTGCGGGGCGCAAGTGAACCGCATGACCACAGGCAGCGTGGTGAAGTCGCGGTGCCAGCCGGCATGGAGCTTGTGCTTTCCCTTGGTGGTCTTCTTGCCCAGGTCGCGGTAATCGGTGTCGTCGAGGTAGCTCAGGTGATAGCTGCCGGTGTAGCGGTTCACCATCGCTCGGGTTCGATTTGCCAATGCTTGCAAAAGCGATTCATGATCTCTACGGCAAGATTCCAGAGAATTCCATTGCAGCAATAGCCCATGTCGGCCGACATCAAGAATAAGTCCGTGGGCAAGTCGGAATCGGCTTCCAACTGGATGAAGCCAATCTCGATTAACATCGGATCGGCAATCGGTGGTTGGCCTGGACCAAACCAACGATCCAACTCCGGCCCTTCCCAAGCACGGGCGATCTCTCGAGGAATCGTAAAGTAACATCGAATCGAAGTCGGGCGGGAGGATTCGATCTCGACCGTCACTTCCGGCAAGTTCTCAGCGATGGCCAAAGCAGCAGCCCTGATCATGGGCAAATCCAAGTGATTCCAAGGCATCTTGTATGTTCGATTGACACTCACGAGATGATACCTCGCACGGTTGCCTGACCTGTTGACGTATTGCATGATGCTACCAAGATATGAGCCGTTGGAAAGCAAAGAGTAGAACGGATGAAGTTTGGGAAGTCGGCTGGGTGCGGTACCGGACGACGGCCATCTTCATGCGGCGGGCCTCCGGCTGCGGGTGACGGACTCGAACAACTTCACCCAGGCGGCGGCGAGCACCTCGGGGTTGGCGAACTCGTTCACCAGTTTCTCGCGGGCGGCGGCGATCATCGTCTGCCGCAGGTCCTCGTCGTAGGCGAGGGTGGCGGCGTGGTGGGCCAGTTCCTCGTCGCAGTCGCCGAGGAAGCCGGTCACCCCGTGCTCGATCATCTCCTTCCAGTCCCAATCGTTCTGGGCCACGACGGGCACGCCGGCGGCGAAGGCCTCCAGGCCGGCGCGGGGCCAGTTCTCGCGGGCCCCGCCGTTGACCGGCAGCATGCAGTGGAGTGTGGCGAAGAACTGCGGTGTGGGGATGGCCATCGGCCGCAGGATGCTGGCCCTCAATTCATTTCAATAAGTGGGGCGGCGGGCCGAGCTTGGCCAGCGTCCGTTCGTCCACGCCCTTCACGAGTGCCTGCCGGTGCCGGTGGGCGATGCGGTCGTCGATCCGCCAGGTGTTACTCGACCACTTGTCGGCGTCGGGCCGGGCGACGCGGCCGACGACGAACGGCTCGTGCTGGCCGTGATTGCGGGGCCGGAACTCCCACTCGTCGAGGTCGAACGCGCCGCGGATCAGGTGGCCGGTCGTGCGGTCGTAGCCGAGCGGGGCCAGTTGCGGCTCCAACTGCTTCCGCTGGAACTCGGACTGGAAGACGAAGGCGTCGGCAGGTCCGTGGTGTGTGAGCCCCGGACGCGAGTCCGGGGATGTCATGCAGTTGGCCCAGACGAGCGGGCAGCCCAGCGCCCGGAAGCGGTGGGCGTGCGTCAGGAACTCGCCGTTGCAGAA
>Ga0209017_10000363_pt1 | contig 46321 bp, 35 predicted proteins | sample YNPBryunderm2012_FD_185812 | JGI IMG/M metagenome (GOLD analysis project Ga0209017, IMG submission 185812) | Anoxygenic and chlorotrophic microbial mat microbial communities from Yellowstone National Park, USA - YNP Bryant MS undermat 2012... ...
GCCTACGCCACGATCCTGCGCGGCCTGCCCGGCGGCCTGCAACTGCGCGCTGGCAAGTACCGGGTCGACTTCGGCAAGCTGAACCTGCTTCACCCCCACGCCTACTCCTTCTTAGACACGCCGTTGCTGCACCAGGCGTACCTGGGCGAAGAGGGCCTCAACGACATCGGGGTAAACCTGAACTGGCAGCTACCCCTGGGCGACGCCGCCTTGACGCTGTCCGGCAACGTGCTCAAGGGCGACTTCGCCAAGCCCCACGAACACGGACATACCGAGCACCAGCACGCCCACTCCGCTACGGGGTTGTGGCGCAGGGGTGGTCTCGCGGCCCATGGACACGAACAGCACTCGGTGCAAACCGACTTGGGCTACTCCCAGCGGTTGTCCCTGTTCCTTCCCACCGCTACCTACGCCGGGGTGGAGTTTGGTGCCAACGCCTTGCAGGGCAAACTGGACACCCTCACCGGCCGCGAGGTGCGCCTGCTGGGTGCCGACGTCAAGTATCGTTGGGCGCCGGACAAGTACCGCTCCCTTACCGTGCAGGGGGAATGGATTCGCTCCAAGCGCGATGTGCACCACCACCACCACCACGAGGCGATCGGCAGGCTCGACGAGGAGCATGAACCCGAGGGGGTAGAGCGCGTCTCCGCCGACGGGTTTTTCGCTTTCTTCGACTGGCGCTTTGCCCAACGGTACAACATGGGTGCCATCTTCGAGCGCTTCGACCACCCCGAGGAGGCGCACGTGACCCGCAAGCGCGCCGGCGTCTTTGCCGGCTTCCAGGTGATGGAGGAGAGCACCATTCTGCGCCTCCTCCTGCGCCGCAGCGAAGGTACAGGCATGGGTTCTTCGGTGCGCGAGGCGATCCTGCAACTGGTCTTCTCTCTGGGACCCCATAAGGCGCACTGGTTCTAGCGCCTTGTAAGGAGACGAGAAAAATGAAAGCAACTAAGGGCATGCTTTTTCTCACGTGGGGTTTGGCGCTGGTGGGGTGGAACTTGCCAGCTTTGGCCGCCTCGCCCATCCGCGTGGTCACCGCCATCCCCGACTTCGCCGTCGTCGCCGAAGCCATTGGCGGCGGCGAAGTCACCGCCGAGAGCATCATCGTCGGCAACCGCGACGTCCACGCGGTGGAGCTGTTGCCGTCGTTCTTCGTGAAGATCCGCAAGGCGCACATGTACGTGAAGGTGGGCATGGACCTGGACCTGTGGTCGCAACAGCTCATCGACGGGTCGCGCAACGCGCGCCTCGTGGTGGTGGACCCCTCCACCCGCATCACCCCCCTCGAGGTGCCCACCTTCAAGGTGGACGCCTCCTACGGCGACATGCACAGGTACGGCAACCCCCACTACTGGCTCGACCCCGGCGCCGCCCGCCCCATCGTGGAGGCCATCCTGGCCGGCCTGGGCACGGTGGCCCCTGAGCGCGCCGCCCTGTTTCGGGCCAACGCCGACGCGTACCTGGCCTCCTTTGAAGCGGCGGCGACACGCTGGACCCAACGCCTGGCACCGTTCCGGGGCAGAAAGTTGGTGTCGTTCCACCGCTCCTGGCCGTACTTCGCTCAGCGGTTCGGCCTTGAATTCGTCGGCGAACTGGAGCCCAAACCGGGCGTCCCCCCCACCCCCACCCACATCGCCGCCATGCAGAACCTGCTCAACTCTGGGGCGGTGGCTGCCATACTCATGGAGTCGTACTTCGACGACCGCGTGCCGCAAATGTTGGCCCGCACCACCGGCGTGCCGCTGGTCAAGGTACCGGTGCTGGTGGGGGCGGAAGCCGGCGTAACCACGCCAGTAGCTCTGTTCGATGCCATTGTCGACCGATTGGCGGAGGTTCTCCAACGCAGCCGCCCCACCACCTCATGACCCACGACCATCCGCTGCTGGTCTTCGACGACGTCACACTAGGTTACGGAGGGGTGCCGGTGCTCCGGCACCTCTCCTTCCATATCTGCTCCGGGGAGTTCCTCGGCATCGTCGGGCCCAACGGCGCCGGCAAAACCACCGTCCTGCGCGCCATCCTCGGTCTGTTGCGGCCCATGGCCGGCCGCATTCAGATCACCCGCCGAGGCGTCGTGGGCTACGTGCCCCAACGGGAACACATCGACCCCATCATGCCGGTCACCGCCATGGAGGTGGTGCTCATGGGGAGGACCGCACAGCTGGGGCCCCTGGCGCGTCCGCGTCGGGCCGATCAGGAAGTGGCGCGCCGTGCCCTGGCCCAGGTGGGCGTCGAGGATCTGGCCGAACGGCTCTTCCGCGACTTATCGGGGGGGCAGCAACAGCGCGTCCTGCTGGCCCGCGCCCTCGCCGCTGACCCCGACCTTCTGGTTCTGGACGAGCCGACCAGCGGCATGGACCTGGCGAGCGAACACGCCATCGTCGAGCTGCTACTCCGCCTTAACCGCGCCCATGGCTTGACGATCCTGCTGGTGACCCACCTTTTGACCATCGTCCTCAACGCCGCCTCCACCATCCTGCTCATGGAGGGCGGCCGCATCCTCTACGGAGAGGCGGCGGACATCCTGCGCGACGAGACCCTCAGCGCCCTGTACGGGCTGCCGGTGCGCGTGGTGACCGTAGGGGATCGCCGCACCCTTCTGCTGGGAGCCCCCCATGAGTGACATCTTCCAACTGGAGTTCATGCGCCTGGCCGCAGTTGTGGGTTTGGCCGCGGCGGTGGCGCTGTCACTCATGGGCGTGTACGTGGTCTTAAAGCGCGTCGTTTTCGTCGGCCTCACCTTGGCCAACCTCGCCACCCTGGGGGCCGCCACAGCTCTCGCCCTGGGTTTGCCGGTGGAGGCCACCGCCATCGCCACCGCCTTGGCCGGCGCTGCCACCCTTGCCCTCCTCGCCACACCCCGCGTCATCCCCGCTGAGTCGTTGGTTGGCTGGGGGTTCGCCGCCGCTTCGGCCCTCACCGTACTGGTTCTCGCCCGCTCCGCCACCGCCGACGCGGAGGCGATGCGGCTCCTGTTCGGCAACGTCCTGGCCATCTCCACCGGCGAAGCGGTACTCATGGTAGCGGTGGCCGCGGCCGTGGTGCTGGTTAACGCCCTATTTGCCCGCCGCTTCGTGCTGGTGGTCTTCGATCCCGAGGCGGCGCGGGCCGCCGGCATCAACACCACCCTGTGGACCCTGGTCCTCTATTTGACCGTGGGGGCAGCCACCGCCGCCGCCGTCCACGAGACCGGCGCCCTGCTCGCCTTCGCTCTGCTGGTGCTGCCGGCCATGGCGGCACTGCTGGTCAGTCGCCGCCTGACGAGCACCTTTATCTCCAGCGTCGCCATCGCCAGCGCCTGCGTGGCCGGCGGGCTCGTGCTGTCGTTCCGGTGGGACCTGCCCACCGGCCCATTCACCGTCGCTTTCCTGGCGGCTGCCGTCCTCTCCGCGGCCCTGGTACGGCGCTTTCGCCCCATTTCGTGACCCTCTGGCGGCGACCGGCCCTTGGCAGTGGAAACTTCGCTATAATGCCACATAGCGATGGCATTCGGCGGATTGGAGAAGCATCACCGCAGCGTTTCCGCCCTCGCCCAGGTGGCCAAGCAACTGCTGCGGCCGTTGGAGGTGGTGCGGGGCGTACGCCGGGGAAGTTTACGACACGACGTAACCGCGGGGTTGACCGTGGCCGTGGTGGCGATCCCCCAGTCCATCGCCTACGCCGCCATCGCCGGCCTACCCCCGAAGGTGGGGTTGTACGCGGCAGCCGTCGCCTCGGTGGCTGGGGCGCTGTGGGGCTCATCCAAACACCTCTCCACCGGTCCCACAAATGCCGTCTCTCTGCTGGTGTTGTCGGTGGTATCCCCGCTTGCGGTGGTGGGATCCGCCACGTTCGTGGGGGCAGCGGGCGCCCTCGCGGTGCTGGTGGGCTTCGTCTGCCTGGGGTTCGCCGCCCTGCGTTTGGGCATGTTGGTCAACTTCGCCTCCCGCGCGGTGCTGATGGGGTTCACCGCCGGGGCCGGCGTTCTGATCGCCGCTGGACAACTGAAGTACTTGCTCCAAATTGACATACCTCGCAGCCCCTACCTCTACCGCACCCTCGCCGCGGTGGTGGAGCACCTCGAAGAACTCAACCCCGCCAGCGTGGCGGTGGGGCTGGGCACTCTGGCCGTGGTGGTCACTTTGCAACGCCTATCCCCGCGTTTACCCTCGGCGTTGCTCGGCCTGATGGTCGGGTCTGTCAGCGCCGCGGTGCTCGCGTGGGCAGGAGTGGAACTGACTATGGTGGGTGCAGTACCGCGCGCCCTTCCCCAATTTACGCAATTCGACCTCAGGTGGCTAGGCGACAGCCACGTGCTAGCGGCGCTGGTCAGCGGTGCGGTAGCGGTGACCGCACTGAGCGTCGTGGAGGCAATCTCCATCGCCCGTGAGATGGCCCGCCGCAGTGGCGAGCGCGTGGAGGTCAACCAAGAGCTGGTGGGCCAGGGAATGGCCAACTTGGCGGCGGGGTTGCTGGGCGGCTACCCGGTATCGGGATCCTTCACCCGAACGGCGGTAAATTACGAGGCGGGGGCCCGCACCCCGCTGTCCGGAGTGCTGTGCGGGGTTTTCGTGCTCCTCGCGGTGCTGCTGTTCGGGCCCCTGGCCGCCTACCTGCCCCATGCCTCCCTGGCGGGGCTGATCCTGCTCGTCGCCATACGCCTGGTGGACTGGCACGGCGCCCGCCGAGTGATACGAACCTCCCGTTCCGAAACGGCGGTGATGGGTGCCACCTTCGTCGCTACCTTGGTCCTGTCACTGGAGTTCGCCATCCTCGTCGGGGTTATCCTGTCGCTGGCCCTGTATATCTACCAGTCCAGCATGCCCACCGTCCACCCGGTGGTTCCCGATGAAACCTTTCGCCACTTTGTCGAGCGGCCGGGCCAACCCCAATGCCCCCAGCTGGCCGTAGTCAACATTCGCGGCGCCCTATACTTCGGCGCCGTCGCCCACGTGGAGGACGAGCTGCTCGCCAACCTAGAACGCAACCCCGGCCAGCACTACCTGCTCCTACGCCTGCACGGCGTCAGCCACTGCGACCTCTCCGGCATCGACGCCCTGGAAGGGATCGTGCGCCTCTACCGCGACAGGGGCGGGGATGTTTTTATCGTGCAGGCGCGGGAACCGGTGCGCCAGCTCATGCGCGCCTGCGGGTTCGAGGCGCTGTTGGGAAGCGATCACTTTCTGCCGCAGGAAGGTGCCATCGAGTTCCTCTTCGAGCACGTACTCGACCCCGCGGTGTGCTGTTACGAGTGCGAGTACCGCGTGTTCGCGGAGTGTCAGCCGCTGCACAAGCACCCGTACGATGCCCGCCTCCCCACCTTCGCCGGTGCCATCACCCACCCCGACCGCCACCTCAGCGTCCGCGAGGTGGAGCACGCGATGAGCGCCGCCGGTGACCCACCGCTGGTGGTGGACGTGCGAGAGCCGGAGGAGTATCGCGCCGGCCATCTCCCCGGCGCTACCCTGTTGCCCTTGCGGGAGCTTATGGACCGCGCCGCGGAACTGCCCCGAGATCGGCGAATCGTGCTGGTGTGCCGCTCCGGTCGGCGCAGCGCCCGCGCCCTGCACTGGCTGAGCGAGATGGGCTTCGAGAGGGTTTACAACCTGAAAGGCGGGACCTTGAGCTGGAGGGCGGCGGGATTGCCGATCATCGTGGAGTGAATCCGGTAAGCCTCCCCTCTCCCTGCCACCCCGGGGATCGCCCCACCGGGCTGATGGGCTAAACCAGCCCCCACCCTTGACAGATTGAGCAAACTATGCCACTCTCGCGCCGTGGTTGATGTTTGTTTCCCGTGGTTGCTCCAGCGAGAACGGAGTTTGCAACCTGCCGCGAGTCGGAGTCAGCTCGCGGCTTTTTCGTACGCCGATTGACCGTCGGCAGGAACAACGGCGGCCGCCAGGGCCGCCGAGTGCGAGGAGAATGTAGTATGGCAACTGGTACGGTAAAGTGGTTCAACGACGCTAAGGGGTTCGGCTTCATTACTCAGGAGAGTGGCGAGGATGTGTTCGTCCACTATTCCGCCATTCAGGGCGACGGCTTTCGTACCCTGAAGGAGGGTGCGCGTGTGGAGTTTGACATCACCCGCGGGCCCAAGGGGCTGCAAGCGTCCAACGTGCGGGTGTCCTGACTTTTCAGCGAGATCACTGCACATACCACAAGGGCGGCGCGTCGGCGCCGCCCTTGTTCTTTCCAGCTGTCGCGCTCTCCCTCCAGCCCAGGCGACCTCATTCAAGGGCAATAACATCGTGATGAACACCGGTGGCGACGGCGCGGGTAAAGCGGCAGGAGCGGACCGCAGAACCGGCTGAGGAATAGCGTCTCCCCCGCCACGGCGCCCGCGGAAAGCCATCATCTCTTCTGCAGCGCAACGTTTCCAGAAAAGCTCTTAAGCACGATGCGGGCGCCCCCGCTGCCGGTGGAAAAGGTCAGTTCCCGCTCGGAAGTGTACTGGCTGACCCGCGTCGCCTCGGGGCCGAAGTCGTTGCGAATGCCACCGGAGAAAGTGGTGACCTCGAAATCGGCCACCGTGCGCGCCGGCAGCACCAGGGTAATATCGCCGCTCACCGATTTGGCTTCGATACGGGCGCCCGGCGCCAGGCTTGCATCCATGCGTATCGCACCCGACGTGGTTGCCAGATCAGCGCGGGTGATGGCGGTACCCTTGACCTGGATAGAGCCGCTGACGCTGGACCCCTCCACGCTGCCCTCCACGCCGTCAATGACCACGTCACCGCTCACCGACTTGGCACGTACCGGGGCTCGCACGGCGCTCACCCGCACTGCCCCGCTGACCGACCGGGCGTCCACGAGGGCCGTGCTACCGGCGACCAGAATGTCGCCGCTAACCGACTTTACGGTACACGCCCCCGTCGTGTCCCGCACGGCAACGTCAGCCGACACCACCGCCACCTCCAGCGCGCTGGCCGCGGGCACCTTGATGGTCAACTCCGAGCCTTCGCAGGAGCGGCAGTTGCGCGGCAGCACCACGCGCACCAGGGTACGACGGGGGCCGGCGTCGAACTCCAGCCGTTCGGTCCCCTTGCCGAGGACACCCTGCACGTGTACCTCCTCCCGCGCCCAGCCGACGACGGTGATCGAGCCGGAGACGTTGACAACCTCGACGAGACCGGTGGCCGAGGCCGGCTTGGAAACGTCGACCCTTTCCCCACAGAACGCCGGGGAGGCCAGCAGCGTCATCGCCAGTACACGACCGATCATCGAAGACATGGGAACCTCCCTCGCACCGGCGCGGGGATCTGCCCTACCCGCCGTATACGCTCTCCCCTACCCTTGCAGGTGGCGACCAGAAGGATGGGCACCCCCGCCTGGCCCGGATCGTCGAGCAAAGGCAGGGGCGTGACCAACCCCCTTCGACGTCGGCCCGCCAGCGTCACGGCCAGCACCCACGCCCGCTGGCGAAAAACCACCTCTGCTTGAGGGCGATTGTCCCTTCACCCACCTCACCCAGTGGCCGAGGCCGCCGACGCCGTCCCCCCAGGACCGCCACTGCACTCACACCCCATTGAACGCATCGCAGCCCCGCAAGGTTTACGCCGCCTCTCCGCGAACCTTCCACCCCCGGTTACAAGGTGCTCTGGGGGTCCACGTCCACCACGCGCCGCACGCCCCGGGGCAGCGGTTGCCCCAGGCAACGGCCCAGTGCGGCCCGCAGTGCGGCGCGAGAGGCAGCGACGAGCAGCATCTGCACGCGGAAGCGGCCGCGCAGGCGCTGCAGAGGGGCCGGCGCCGGTCCCAGCAGGCGGACACCCTCCACCCCCGGCGATAGGGTTGCTGCGGTGGCAGCCGCTGCGTCGTGGGCGGCGGCCTCCTGCGCCGCCTCGAAACGAACCACCGCCAGGCGAGTTATCGGCGGATAGCGGAACGCCTGCCGGTAGCGCAGCTCCGCCGCCAGAAAACCCTCCGTATCGTGGGTTACCGCGGCTTTTACAGCGTGGTGATCGCTTTGGTAGCTCTGAATCACCACTCGCCCCGGCCGCTCACCTCGCCCTGCCCTACCGGCCGCCTGGGTGAGCAGCTGAAAGCACCTCTCCGCCCCCCGGAAATCGGCAAAACTAAAGAGGTTGTCGGCGTTGATTACGGCCGTCAAGGTGACCCTGGGAAAGTGATGCCCCTTGGAGACCATCTGCGTCCCCACCAGCACCTGGGAGGTGCCGGCGGCGAACCGCTCCAAAGTCGCCAGCAGCTGCGCCGGGGACCGCGCCGTGTCGCGGTCAAGAATGTCCACCTCCACCCCTGGGTAGAGTGCCCGCAGGCGGGCCGCCACCTTCTCCGTACCGGCGCCCACATCGTGCAGCACGGCGCCGCTGCAACGAGGGCAGCGGGCCGGTGGTGGGGTGGTGTAGCCGCAGTAGTGACACAGGAGGACCCCTGCCCGCTGATGCACGGTCAACGGGATGGAGCAGTTCCGGCATGCCACCTGGTGGCCGCACTGGCGGCACAGTAAGACGGGCGCCCAACCTCGCCGGTTCACCAGCACGATGGCTTGCTCGCCGCGCTCCAGCACTTCCCCTAACAACGTCCGCAGCCTCGTTGACACCCACACGCGCCCGTGCTCCCCCGGCTCTCCCTCCTCCCCTCGCAGATCCACCAATTCCACCTCGGGCAGCTCTCCGCCCCCGACCCGCTCGCGCAACACCTCCAGCGCCAAGCGCCTCTGCCGCGCCAGCCAATAGGTCTCCAAGGATGGAGTGGCCGACGCCAGAAGAACCGGTATCTTGAGGCGCTGCCCCAACAGGAGCGCCAGGTCGCGGGCGTTGTAGCGCGGTTCATCGTCCTGCTTGTACGACCCGTCCTGCTCCTCGTCCACCACGATCAAGCCGAGATTGGAAATGGGCGCCCACACCGCCGACCGCGGGCCGGCCACCACGTCCACCTGGCCCCGCCGCACCCGCTCCCAGGCGGCGAAACGTTCCCCCTCCGCCAGGGACGAGTGGAGTATGGCCACCCGCCCGCCGAAGCGCGCTGTCAACTGCCCGGCCAGCGCCGGCGTCAGCCCGATTTCGGGCACCAGCACCAGGGTCGCCAGACCCCGGGCCGCGGCCGCCGCAGCGGCCCGCAGGTATACTTCGGTCTTGCCCGAGCCGGTGACGCCCAGCAGCAGGGTCGGTGCGTACCGTCCGGCTCCCAGCTCGCCCACGAGGCGCTCCACGACGCGCTGCTGGTCCCCAGAAAGGCGCTCCGGTACCGGTAAGGGCGCCAACTCCCAGCGCCGCGGCGTGGACACCCGCGCCTGTTGAAAACGGCGCAGGACCCCTTTGCGTACCAGGGCGGCGATGACCGGGGCGGAACACTGGCAGTGCCGCGCCAGCTCGGCCTCCAGTTCCGGCCGCCCCCGCTCTTCGAGCCACGCCACCACCCGCTGCTGTGCCGGGGCTCGCCCCACCAGCTCGGCACGTCGACTGGCCGGCAGGTCCGCCAGCGTCACCGCGTGGACCACCCCACCGGGGACTGCCGACGGTACCCGCTCAAGGACCTTGAGGATGCGCCGGGCGGCCAGAGTGGCCAACATGGCGCGCAGGCGAACCGGGGGAAACCCTTGGGCGGCCAGCCGCACCACCGTGATCCGCCGCGCCTGCACAACCCGCTCCACGAGCTCCCGCTCTTCCTCCTCCAGGGTGGGGGCGAGCTCGTGCGCCCGCTGATCGGGCACCACCATGGCCGGCGGCAAACGCAGCAACGGCGCGGGCACCGCGGCGCGCACCACCGTACCGATGGGTGCCAGATAGTAATCGGCAGTAAAGCGGATTAAGTCGATGACGTGGGGCGGGAGGAGCGGGGTGTCGTCCAAGACCTCTCCTATGGTCAGCACCCGCTCTGGGGCCACGGCGGGCTGGACATTGCGCTCCACGATAAGGCCAACCCGCCCCCGGCCCCGCAGCGGTGCCCGCACCCGCACCGCGGGCACCGCTAGGGAGGTCAGGGCCGCCGGGACAGAGTAGGTGAGGGCCTCCGGCACGGCGGCAGGGAAAGCCACACTGATATACACGCCGGCGGATGATACACTCCCCATCGTGCTCGATTCGGGCGACAGCACCAGGTTTCGCGACCTCGCTGGACGCCTCGTCGCCGCGCCGAGGCCTGCCGGCGAGCCTTTCGACACGTGTCGCCGGTTGCTAGCTAAAGGTGCGCGGGGCAGCGAGGCGGCCCAGGCGCTGCGGGTCCTCCTGGAGGGGGCCATGGCCGATGCCGCCACTTCGATCGCAGACGCCCAGACGATCATGGTACTGCTTAAGGCCGCCGACCGCGGCCTGGTGCGTCTGGAAGAGTTGCTCGTTTCATGATCGGCGAGGCGGTGGCCGTCCTCGCCATCCCCACGGTGGCGCTGCTGGCTGGCCGCGCGCTGGCGGAGGCTGGGCCACAGCGCCTGCCACTTCCCGTGGCTGCCGGCCTCGGCGCCCTCGCCCCGGCCGCAGCGGTGGCCTTCTTCCAGCGGTCCTTCGTCGAGCAAACCGCTGCCTGGGCGGTAGGTCTAGTGGGTTGGGGCGGGCTGCTTTTGGGCGGCGACCCCTACGTGCTAGCGGCCTCCATGCTGGCGGGCGCCGTGTGGGGAGGGCTGCTGGCTTTGCCGGCCAGCGTGCCGCCGCCGCCCCCTCGCCCGTCCCCGGTCAAGCCGGAACCGGCGGCTGGGGAGCCCACGCCCCAGGATGGGGAGGACGACGAGGTTTGCATCGACCTAATCTGCCCCTCGTGCAGTGCCGTGGTGACCTTCCCCGTCTATCACGCCATGGTCCAGTGTCGGTTTTGCGGTTCGCGCCACCTGGTACGGCGCGAGGACACGACCCTCGCCACCGTCATTCCCAACGCCGTCCGCGACGAGGCTACGGTGACCGCGGCGGTCCTCGCCCACTTGAGATATCTCAAGTACTTGGAGCTGTATGACCGCATGGTGCGGCCGCTGGTGCAGCGGCGCGCTGGCCAGCAGCCGCACCCCGACCCGCTCGCCCCCGCCTTGGATGGGGCCTCCCTCGCCGCTATCAACGCCGCCGAGGCGCGGGTCAACCGCGCCGCCGATGCGTACGCCGCGCGCCTTGCGCCACACATCAAGCTGTTGGCCTGGCAGCCGTTCTTGGCGCCTTACTGGCACCGCAGCGGCACGCTCTACCAGGTGGCCTTCGGGCGGCAGGAGGACGGCAGCAAGCGCATGGAGTTCGCCATCATCCACTTGGAAGGCTCGCAGCTGGGCACGGCGACGCCCCTCCCCGACATGGGCAAGCTCTCCTACCTGAAGACCCTCCGTCCGCTGTACGGGGCCCCCGAGGCGACCATGCCGGCCCTACCGGTGCAGGGCGGGCGCGAAGAATTGGCGGCCCGCCTCGAGACCATGCACCAGCGACGCGCCACCTTCCCTTTCCGAGCGATCGCGGTGCGCGGTGTATTCGTCCCCCAGGTGGAGGTTTTGGTCTGGAGACCCTGGCATGCGGCCCACGTCTCCATTGGCGGGAGTAAGCGGGAGTTTCTTGTGGATGGTGCCTCGGCTCGGGTCACCGTCGAACCACCTCCACCCCTCCCGCTGCCCGCTGCAGGACCGCCGAAGCTGCCCAGCCATCAGCAGATCCGCCTAGCGCCCTCGCGCTGCCCGGTGTGTGGCGCCGAACTGGCCTTCGTGCCCGATGCGGCGGCGCACCTGTGCGGCAACTGCTTCCGCCTCCTAGAGGCCTCCGGACACCGCCTGCAGCCGCGACCATACCTTCGGGACGAGCCCCTCGTCGGGCAGGCCGGCGTACCGTTCTGGCGCTTTCCCCTCGCCCTCCGCACCGCCGAGGGCCAGGTGGTTCGCGACCTGGCCCATCTGGGGGACCAACTGGACGGAGTGTTGGACCAGGTTGGTGAGCGCCCGCAGCAGCAGTCGTATTTCTTCGTACCCGCCTTTCGCCTGCGCCTCACCCGGGGCGCGGTGCGCTTCTACCGCCGCCTGTGGCCCCTGCTTCACGGCGCTCCCCGCACCCTCCACGCCGCCCCCTTCGACGTCACCTCCATGCCCGCCGAGGTGTGGCCCCTCACCCTCCCAGCCGGCGAGGCGCGCGTCTTTGGGGCGATGTATCTGGCGCTGTCGTTCACCTCGCGGGATCTGGCGCGAACGGAAATCCGCGGCATTCGCGCCCGCTTCCTGGAGGCGACCCTGGAGGGAGAGCCGGAGCCCGCATACCTGAGTCTCCCTATCGAACTGGTATCGCCGTTTCGTGGCTTGCTCAGATCCCCCCACCTCCCAGCACTGGCACAACTGGCCGGGCACTGACCCCCTCTGGGGGAACCGCTAATGCCAGTGAATCTGGCCGACCCAGCGATTGTTACGTAACGTTGACCTCTTGCGCGATTCATTGGCAGGGGGTAAAATTCTTGTATGCTGGCTTCAACCCCCCGCGCACAGCAAATCCTCGAGGCGGCTCTCGACCTGGCCGAAGCCCAAGGTGTCAGTGGCGTCACCACGGCCGCACTGGCTCGCCGGCTCGACTTCACCGAGGCGGCGCTTTACCGTTACTACTCTGGAAAAGCTGGAATCCTTGTGGGCGGTCTCCAGCATCTGGGCGAGCGGCTCCTGGCAACCATGCTGCTGGAGGTGGACGTGGACGCCGTGTCCGAACCGCAGCACGCCATCGGCCAGCTCACCCGCCATATCACTCGCTTCGCCCACCGCCAGGGTCTGCTGATCGAACTGCTCCTCTACGCCGCCGCCAACCGCGGCGAGAACCTGCGCGAGGCCGCCAACGCCTTCATGCAGGAGTACCGCCGGCGTCTCATCGTTTACTTCGCGCAACTGCAAGAGCGAAACCTGGTGAGCAACGCGACGCCTGCTGAGGAGCTGGGGCGTATGTGGATCTGCCAGCTCCTGGGAAGCTTCCTTCACTGCCGCCTGACCGGCGAGCCGTGGCGTGCGGAAGAACAACCGGGCTTTCGAGCCTTCTGTCAAGTGCTGGGGGCATCGACCACCCCCTAGCCACGGGCAGCGGAACGTTCCACCCACACTTGCAGTAGGTGCAGCACCGCTTCGCACGCCTTGGCCATCCACTCCAGCGACACCCACTCCTGCACCGAGTGGAAGTTCTGCCCGCCGGCCCAGATGTTAGGGGTTAGCAGCCCCATGTACGACAGCCTGGCACCATCCGTGCCGCCACGGATCGCGCGCCGGACCGGCTCGATGCCCAGCCGCCGCACCGCCTCCAAGGCGGCCTCCAGCACCTCGGGCCGCTCCCGCAATTTGTACGCCATGTTGCGGTAGGACTGTTTGATTTCCAGCGTCAGGCGAGCGTTGGGGAACTCCTCGCCCACCAGGTGCACAACCTGGCGCAGGTGATCCTCCCGGGCCTGCAGCTCCTCCTCGGTAAAGGCGCGCGCCAGGATTTTCAACTCGGCCCGCGACACGTCGCCGCGCAGGTCGTAGGGGTGCAGGTACGGCTGCCGGCCTTCCGTGGTCTCCGGCAAGAACGTCCCATCCAGCCGCCCCACCACCGCTGCCGCCGCGCGCACGGCGTTGACCAGCTTACCTTTGGCGTAGCCGGGGTGGACATCGTGGCCCGTGATGGTGACAATGGCGGTGTCGGCGCAGAACGTTTCGTCCTCGATCTCCCCCAAATCCGAGCCATCCAGGGTGTAGGCCACGTCGGCCCCAAAGGCCGCCACGTCGAAGTGCTCCGTGCCCCTGCCCACCTCCTCGTCGGTGGTGAAGGCGATCCGAATCGGCGGATGCAGGAAGTCGGGGTGCCGCCGCAGCCACGCCACCACCGTCATGATCTCGGCGATCCCGGCTTTGTCGTCGGCACCCAGCAGGGTGGTGCCGTCGGAGGTAATCAGCGTGTGACCGATGCACCGCTCGAGGTTGGGGTTGGTGGCCGCCACAATGACCTGGGCCGGGTCGCCGGGCAATGGGATGTCGCCTCCGGCATAGCTTTCGATCACCTGCGGCTTGACACCCCCCCCAGGGGTGCCGAAGTACGTGTCCACGTGGGCGATAAGGCCGATGGTGGGGGCGCGGCCGGCCGCTGGGTGAGCGGCGGGGAGATTGCCGGGCAGGCTCGCCCACACGTAGCCCCACTCGTCCATGCGCGCGTCTTCGCACCCTAGCTCCGCCAGTTCCTGCGCCAGCAAACCCGAGAGGTCCTTCTGCTTTTCCGTCGAAGGACTGGTCGCCGAGTTTTCGTCGGACTGGGTATCCACCTGAACGTACCGCAAAAAGCGCTCAAGAAGCCCTCTGCGGTCGTCACTGCCAAGCACGATGCCGCCCATAGCCTTCACCTCCGTCGTCCAACCCGCCATCCGCTGCACGCAGTGTACCCCAGCACCCCTGTCCCTCTCCCGGGCCCCCGACGGCTTGCCAGCAGCGCCGCAGGTGTGCTACGTCAGCGGTCATGCCAACCATCGTCCATCTGGCCTCGGAGATGGTGCCGTTTTCCAAAACTGGCGGGCTCGCCGACGTGGTGGGCGCCCTCCCCGCTGCCCTGGCGCGGCTGGGTCACAGCGTGTCGGTGATCGTCCCGGCCCACCGTCCCTCCTTGGGCGACGATATCCCCGGTAGGCAGGTGGCCGACCTGGCAGACCTGGGGATCCGCGCCTTCGTCTTCGCGACCGAAATGCACGGTGTGGAGGTGCTGCTGGTCGACGCCCCCCAGGTTTTTGTGCGGCCGGCGCCCTACTCCGTCAGCGACGGGGACTACCCAGACAACCCGATCCGTTTCGCTTTTTTTGTGCGTACCGCCCTGCGCCTGCTCGCCCAGCGGCCAGAAGTGGACATCCTGCACTGCCACGACTGGCAAGCCGCGTTGGCACCGCTGCTCCTCCACCACCCCTCCACGGCCTGGCCACATCCGTACCGGCCCCGCACCGTACTCACCATACACAACTTGGCGTACCAAGGGGTGTTTCCGACGTGGACCCTGGAGGCTGCGGGGCTGCCACGGGAGCTGTTCAGCGTTTCTCATCTGGAGTTTTACGGCCAGGTGTCGTTCTTAAAAGGGGGGATCGTGGCGGCGGACGCCATCACCACCGTTTCCCCCACCTACGCCCGGGAGATCTTGACTCCCGCCTTCGGCTGCGGCCTCGAAGGCGTCCTCGCCCAGCGCGCGGGCAGCCTTTTTGGGATCCTCAACGGCTTGGACACCGACGCCTGGAACCCGGAGACGGATCCCCACCTCCCTCATCCCTACCGCCTGCGCAACGTCGTCTCGGGCAAGCGGGCGGCGCGCGCAGTGCTGGCCCGAGAACTCCAATTGGCACCGGGGGTGAGGCCGCTCGCCGGCATGGTCTCCCGTCTGGTGGAGCAGAAGGGTGTCGACCTGCTGGGGGCAGCCATCGACGATATCATCGCCTTGGGTTTCGACGTGGTGGTGTTGGGGCGTGGCGCCCGGCGCTGGGAGGAGCTGCTAACCACCGCCGAGGCCGCACACCCCGGGCGGGTGCGCGTCGTGCTGGGGTTCAACGAACCCCTCGCCCACCGCATCTACGCTGCCAGCGACGTGTTTCTCATGCCTTCCCGCTTCGAGCCGTGCGGCCTTGGGCAACTCATCGCCCTGCGCTACGGCGCACTGCCCGTGGTACCGCCCACTGGCGGGCTGGCGGACACTGTGGTGGATGCGCTGCGCCCCGACGGCTGCGGTTTTGTCTTTGCGCCCAGCACGCCTCGCGCCCTGCTTGCCGCGCTGGTACGCGCGAAAGATGTCCTCGCGGCGCCCGAGGAGCTCGCCCGACTGCGCCGCAACGCCATGCGGCGAGACGTGTCATGGGCGGTTCCGGCGCAGGAGTACACCGCCCTCTACCAGCGCCTTTTGGACGCTCCCGGCGCCCCAGCAGTCCACCTTCCTTAATGTCGCTTCGCGGGTCAAAGTGTGCGCCCCAGCGAGTCAATCCACTGTGGGGCGCGCCCCGGGTGGTGGCTTGCTCGCGCCGTACCGCGTATGATCGTGGTCAGGCGGTTTCAGACACGCGACGTTTGCCGAACAGCCACGCCACCAGCACCCCGAGTAGGTAAAGGGCAATCATCGGCACCGCAAACACGCTCTGGGTGGCGATGTCTGGGGTCGGCGTGATGATCGCGGCGACCACGAAGATGGCTAACACGGCGAAGCGGAACTGCTTGAGCAGGAACCCATGCGTCACCACGCCCAGGCGGGCAAGGAAGACCATCATCACCGGCATCTCGAACACCAAGCCCATGCCCAGAATCACTTTGGAGGCCATGGAGAAATACTCGCGAATCGTGATCACTTGGCGGAATTCCGACCCCACCTCAAGCAAGAACCGGCACACCATGGGAAACGCCACTTTGTAGCCGAAGTAGCCGCCGGCCAGGAAGAAGAAGGTCGTAGCCAGGAGAAAGGGCACGGCGATGCGCCGCTCGCTCTTGTACAAGCCCGGCGCAATGAACAGCCATACCTGCCACAGCACCACCGGCGAGGCCACAAAGATCCCGGCCAGCAGCGCCACTTTGATGTACAGCATGAACGGATCGATGAGGCCGGTGAAAGCTAACTTCTCGCCCTCCGGGAGAAACTGGGTCAGCGGCACCGAGAGCCAGTTGAAGATTGGCTTGGCGAAATACCAGCACGCCAGAAACCCAACGAACACCGCCAGAGCTGACACAGCGATCCGTCGGCGCAGCTCGTCCAGGTGTTCCAGCAGTGACATGCGCGGCAGTTCATCGTCACTTTCCCCCGGCCGGCGCGCCTCGTCACTCATTGGGGCTGGCTGCTCCCCTTCTCGGAGCTCCCCTCGCCGCTGGCCGCCTGAGCGGCGATGCCGGAGGTCTCCCCGGCCGCGCTGGTGGCGCCGGTCAACTCGCCAGCCACCGCGCTCATCTCGCGCCCCACCGCTTTCACTTCTTCCGCCGCCACCTCCTCCTCCAGCGAACGCCGAAAATCGTTGGAGGCACGGCGGAACTCGCCCATCGCCTTGCCTAAGCTCCTACCGATGTCGGGCAGTTTGCGGGGCCCAAACAGCAGGAGCGCCAATACGAAGATGAGGATGAGCTCGGGTACACCGATGGAGCCGAACATGAACCCTCCCCCCAACGAGGGGCTGCGGCGAGTATAGTCGCAGTCGCCCTCCGACTCCACTGCATATGCTAAAGTCTTTCCCTTGAGGGGGGCCCATGAATCGCTTGAAGAGATACCTCCTGGCATTCGCCGTGGTGGGGTTGGGAGCCCTGGCAGGAGCGCTGGCCGGGGAGGGGAAGAAGGCCCAGACCAGCGCGGCTGACCAGTTCCTCACTCGCTTTGGCAGCCTCGTCCATGCGGTCATGGCCAACGCCCCCAAGCCGGTCACCCCTAGCGACCTGGTGTACTCCTCCATCGACGGCATCCTAGACCTGCTGGACCCCCACTCCAGTTTTCTACGGCCCGAAATGTTCTCGTCCATGCGCGAGCGCCAGCAGGGGTCTTTCCACGGCATTGGCGTCATCATCTCCATGCGCGGCGGGCGGGTCACCGTCGTCACCCCCATCGAGGGCACCCCGGCTGCCCGCCTGGGGCTGCGTGCCGGCGACGTCATCGAGAGGGTGGACGACGTCTCCACCGAGGGCATGAACCTGGACGACGTGGCGCGGCGGCTGCGCGGCCTTGAGGGCACAACGGTGAAGGTGAGTATCACCCGCCCAGGCCTGAAAGAACCCTTAGAGTTCACCATCCAGCGCGGCCGGGTGCCCACCGACTCGGTGCGCTTCGCCTTCATGATCGGCGATGACACCGCGTACATTCGTATCAACGATTTCACCCGTACCACCGGGCGCGAAACTCGCGCCGCCCTGGAGCGCCTCATGGCGGAGGGCGCCACGCGCCTCCTCCTCGACCTGCGCCAGAACCCGGGCGGTATCGTTGACTCGGCGGTGGAGGTAGCGGGCATGCTGCTCGCCCCCGGGCAGAGGGTCTTCTCCACCCGCGGACGCACCGCCGACTCTTATCAGGAGTACCGCGCCTCCCGGGATGGCCTGCACTTCGAAGGCCCCCTGGTGGTGCTCATCAACTCCGGTTCCGCCTCCGCGGCGGAAATCGTCGCGGGCGCCGTACAGGATCACGACCGCGGCCTAGTAGTGGGAGAGCCGTCTTTCGGCAAGGGGGTGGTGCAGACCATCTATCCCGTCCGCGACTCTGGCCTCGCCCTCACCACCGCCAAGTACTACACCCCTTCGGGCCGCTGCATCCAGCGGGATTTCGACTCTCTCTACGCCTACACCCACCCCGACCGCAGCGGTGACGGGACGGATGCCCGGCGACCCCGCGCCACGACTCCCCAACAGCAGGATGAGGTGTTCTTTACCGATGCCGGCCGCAAGGTGTATGGGGGTGGGGGCATCGTGCCCGACCACTACGTGGCTCAGGGCGAATACTCCGCCAGGGTGGTTCGCCTGCTGGCCAACTCGGCGTTCTTTCATTTTGCCGTGGAGTACCTTGCCGGGTTCACGGACAAAGAGGCGGCGGCGCGCGCTTTTACGGCGGACGATGAGATGTTGGCCCGCTTCCGCGCCCTAGCCCTGGAGAAGGAGTGGAGCACCGCCGAGGAGTTGGACGCTGCTCTCACCGACCCCACCGACCGGCGCGACATCGCCATCCAGCTGCGCACCGAGGTCCTCAATGCCGGGGTTTCCCTCACCGAGGGATACCGCGCCGCCATTGCCTCCGACGCCCAGATCCAGGACGCCCTGGGACGCTTCGAAGAAGCCTCCCGGCTCCAGGCGCAGGCGGCCGCCAGGGCACGCCCCGCCCAACAGGCGAAGCTGCCGCCGCGGCCTTGACGCTCCGTCTCTAGCAATCCCCGCCGCGGCGGCGTCGCGGACGGCGGCCGCGGTCCGTGAGGGGGAGCAGGGACCGCCGCCGCGAGAGCGCTGGCAACGTCCAACCCGCTGGAGGGCGGGCCCGCTCGCCCGCCCTGCCCAGCTCCTGGGCCGGTGTTAACGCCGTGACCTTGCAACTCCCCCCGGCGCCATGTATATTAAAAGCATCGATGGTCGCTGCGATTTTGCGTCAGGTGGCCGGCGGAGCGTCGCGAGCACGGGAGGAAAGTACACTTATCGCGGCGTTTCGACGGCAAGTGGAACGTGCCCTCCAAGAGGGTCGGTGGAGATTTGCCGATCATTTTTGCGATAAGATTCTCGCCGAAGACCCGCGCCATATCGAAACGTGGTTGCTCAAGGGCCACCTGGCGTGGCACCGCTTCCGCGATGCCGCCACCGCCATCGAATGCTACCGCCAGGTGCTGGTGCTGGGTGGCTACGATTCCTCCCGCGCCGAGGTCGGCGAGGCGCGGCGGGCCATCGCCGAACTGGTGGAGCGCTACTCCTGACCTTTCCCCGCGGCGAGCCCCTCACGGCGGCGGGTATGTTCGCGTCCACAGCCGGCGCTCCACCACCTTTCCTTGCTCCAGCACCAAACCCGGCGCACCTCGCCGCAACTCGCTTGGCAACGGCCAGACTTCCACCGCGCGGGGCAGCTCGCGAGCGAATACCCAAATGGTGCGCATGGGTCGGGGCCAAGGGTCCAGCCACCGCTGCTGGCCGGGCTGGCGGACCACCGGCTGTGCCCGCAGTCGGGCAGCTGCCCCGTCGGCGTCCCCGTCAGCGCCGGTGGCGACGTACACCGCACCACCCCCTTCCAGTTCGAGCCAAAGGTACCCTTCCGTCTCCCTGGGCAGGTCGTAGCGCACCCCGCCGCCGTCCAGCGCCACCCCCCGATCCCGCTCCAACCTGATGGGCTCCAACACCAGCACCTCGTCCAAGGTACGAGGATGGGACACCAGTGGCGGGTACCCCCACGGCTGCCGTGGGGGTCGACCAAACAGCACCGGCACCGGCAGATCGTCCGGCTCCCGCGCAGCCAGCGAGAAGCGCCGCCGCAGCACGAACGCCGGTCCGCTGGCCAGCACGTTGGCCCCGATGCCGTCCACGTCCAGTGCCAGCAGCACTCCACCCACTGGGGTCGGCGAGCGCACCTCCACCGCCAGCACGTTCTCCCCTTGCCGCAACAGGTGGCCAATGTCGTACAGGTCCAATCGAAAGCCTGGCCGACTCCAGCCGCACCCCGCCGCCGTGCCGTTGGCGTACACCACGTACTCGCGGTCACCGCACACCTTGAGTAAGGCCTCCCGGGGCGGCGCGGCGAGGGTAAAGCTGGCCACGAACAGACCACCCGCCGGAGCCACGCGGTGGAACTGATCGGTGACCCACATCCACTGCGCCCGACCGGTGACGTGGGACAGTTCTTTAAGCCAGAAGCGGTGCACGAGCACCAGTACCAGGGCCGTCGCCAGCAGGGCGACCACCAGCGCCCGCCAGGGTGATGTGCCGTGCCCGTGTCCACCCACCGGCTTAGAGTAGCAACACCTGCCGGCCAGCGCGTTGACACCCCGCGGCGACTCCCGTAGAGTGCCTGCACAGGATGGACAGAGGATCGGTTCTCGCGGTGATTCCGGCCCGCTATGCCTCGACCCGTTTTCCCGGCAAACCGCTGGCGCCGCTGCTCGGGGTGCCGATGATTGCCCACGTGGTAGCCCGCGTGCGCGAGGCTGGCGTGGCTGACGAGATCGTCGTCGCCACCGACGACGAGCGCATCGCCGCCGCTGCGCGCCAAGCTGGGGCCGCCACCGCCATGACTGGCGAAGCCCCCTCGGGCACCGACCGCGTCGCCCAGGTGGCCCGCGATCATGAAACAGCCGTGGTCCTCAACGTCCAGGGCGACGAACCGGCGCTCCCGCCGGAAAACCTCCGCACCCTTGCCGAGTTCCTGGTCACACACCCGCACATCCCCATGGCGACCTTGGCACTCCCCGGCCGAGAGAGCGACCTCAGCGACCCGAACACCGTCAAAGTGGTGTGCGATTGTAGCGGACGCGCCCTGTACTTTTCCCGCGCCCCCATCCCCTACCCGCGCAATCCCAGCGCCAACCCGCCAATGCGCCACGTGGGACTGTACGGTTTCCAGAGGTCGGCCTTGCTGCAGCTCACCTCGTGGCCGCCGGCCGAGCTGGAGCGTGTGGAAGGGCTGGAGCAGTTGCGCGCCCTCTGGCACGGCATGGCCATCCAGGTGCTGCCCGCCAGTGGGGATTCAGTGGCCGTAGACGTCCCCGAGGATGTGCCGCGCGCCGAGGCGGCGCTGCGCGCCCGCACCACCGCCCATCCGAGGGGCAGCAGCTCAAAGGAGGACAGGTAGTGGCCACCAAGTACGTGTTCGTAACCGGCGGCGTGGTTTCCTCGCTGGGCAAGGGTATCGCTGCCGCCTCCATGGGGGCGCTGCTGGAAGCGCACGGTTTCTCGGTGAGTATCATGAAGTGCGACCCCTATATCAATGTCGACCCTGGCACCATGTCGCCCTTCCAACACGGCGAGGTGTACGTCACCGACGACGGTGCCGAGACCGACCTGGATCTGGGCCACTACGAGCGTTTCACCTCCCTGGTCACCTCGCGCCGCAACAATCTGACCACCGGGAAGGTCTATCAAACGGTGATCGAAAAGGAGCGGCGGGGCGATTACCTGGGCTCGACGGTGCAGGTCATCCCGCACATCACCGACGAGATCAAGAGTTGCATCAATGCTGCCGCCGAGGGGCACGACGTGCTCATCGTCGAGATCGGCGGCACCGTCGGCGACATTGAGTCCCTGCCCTTTCTAGAGGCGATTCGCCAGCTCCGCCTGGACGCCGGGCGCGGCAACGCCATTAACGTGCATGTCACTTTAGTCCCCTACCTCCCCGCCTCCGACGAGCTGAAAACCAAGCCCACCCAGCATTCGGTCAAGGAGTTGCGCGCCATCGGCGTGCAGCCTGACATCTTAGTGTGCCGCGTCGACCGGCCCCTGCCCGCCGAGATGCGGCGTAAGATCGCCCTGTTCTGCAACGTGGAGGAACGGGCGGTGATCCCGGCGCGCACCGTGGAGACCATCTACGAGGTCCCGCAGCGCTTGGCAGCCGAGGGCCTTGATCGCATTCTTCTAGAACTCATGAGATTGCCCGCTGGCAAGGGCGATCTCTCCAAGTGGCAGGAAATCGTGGACAAGATCAAAAACCCCACCCACGAGGTGCGCATCGGTATCGTCGGTAAGTACGTCAACCTGCAAGACTCCTACAAGTCCTTGAACGAGGCGTTGCGGCACGGTGGGATCGCCCACCAAGCCCGCGTCCAGCTCGTGTTCATCGACTCGGAAAAGCTGGAACATGAGGCCTACGTGGAAGAGCTGTTCCAGGTGGACGGCATCTTGGTTCCCGGCGGCTTCGGCAAACGCGGCATCGAAGGGATGATCCGCGCCATCGAGCTGGCCCGCGGGCACCGCATCCCGTTCTTCGGCATCTGCCTCGGCCTGCAGACGGCGGTGATCGAGTTCGCCCGCCACGTCTGCCAACTGGAACGGGCCAACTCCTCGGAATTTGCCGTTGATCCACCCTACAAAGTCATCTACAAGATGCGCGAGTTGGTGGGGGTGGACACCATGGGCGGCACCATGCGGCTGGGCAAGTACCCGTGCGTGCTCAAGCCCGGCTCGCGGGCGTGGGAAGCCTACCGCGCCGACCAGGTGTGGGAGCGTCACCGCCACCGCTACGAAGTCAACCAGGACTACGTCCCCCTCCTCGAAGAGCATGGACTGCGAGTCACCGGCCGCTCCCCGGACCGCATTTTCGTGGAGATGATCGAGATCCCTGATCACCCCTGGTTCGTCGCCTGCCAGTTCCACCCCGAGCTGAAGTCCAAGCCGTTTGCCCCCCACCCGCTGTTCGTGGCGTTCATCAAAGCGGCGCTGGAGTACCAGCAACGCCGCGCCAGCCAGCGACCCACCGACGTCGGCCCTTTCGAGCAAACCGCCGAGCTGGGCGGTGAATCGGAGCTGCTGCCCGAGCTCGCCCCCAGCAGCCGAGAGGGATAGATGGAAACTCCCTCCCCTCCGCCAGCCCGTCTCGCCCCCTCCCTCACGGTGGGTGCCGGTCACCCTCTGGCGATCATTGCCGGTCCGTGCGTCATCGAAGCGCCTGAGCAGGTGTTAGAGCTGGCACGCCAGCTCAAGAGCGAAGCAGGGGCGTTTGGCGTGCCCCTGGTCTTCAAGGCCTCCTTCGACAAAGCCAACCGTTCCTCCCTGGAATCGTTCCGCGGCCCTGGCCTGCGCGACGGCCTAGCTGCCCTGGCCGCCGTCAAGGCCGACACCGGACTACCCCTCCTCACCGACGTGCACGAGCCCGCCCAAGCCGAAGCCGCTGCCGAAGTGGTGGACGTTTTGCAGGTCCCCGCCTTTTTATGCCGCCAGACCGACCTGCTGCTCGCCTGTGGGCGCAGCGGGCGGGCGGTCAACATCAAGAAGGGGCAGTTCATGGCCCCCCACGACATGGGCCTCGCCGTCGCCAAGGTACGGTCCACCGGCAACTACGACGTCACTCTCACTGAGCGTGGTGTGTCCTTCGGCTACAACAACTTGGTGGTGGACATGCGCGGGTTGCCCATCATGCGCCGCCTCGCGCCGGTGGTGTTCGACGTCACCCACTCGTTGCAACTGCCAGGGGGTCTGGGACATGCCACGGGAGGGGCGCGGCAGTACCACCTGCACCTCGCCCGTGCCGCCGTGGCGGCGGGCGTTGATGCGTTGTTCGTGGAGGTCCACGCCGATCCTCCCCGCGCCCTGTCGGACGCCGCCACTCAGCTCTCCCTGGCCGAGTTCCGCACGCTCCTCACGCACGTCCTGGCTGTGCGTCGGGCCGTCGAGTTGCTGGCAGAACCCGCCCCAGGGTAAAAGGGGGTTCTCGCTGGGCCCCCCTCCGCTGCCCCGTACACTGCCGTGATATGGTCGGCGCGATGCAAAGACAAGCCCCCTGGGCGCCACCACCATGCCCCTGTAACTCGATCCAACGGCCGCTTTTCTCGTCCTCGCCGAGCGGCGTGGCGCCAAGGCCGACGCGGCAGCCGGACGGCGACGCAACGTCGGCCTGGCCGAGGCGGCGGCGGTTAGGGCGAAAAGTCAGGAAAAGCCAGGGCGCCCTGCCCCCTCGCCGAGGCACGCAAGCTGAGCAACCACCCCTGTCTGTCCAGCGAAGCCCTCAAGGCCCTGCCCCAGATGGCCGCCGCCATTGCCGAGCCGCCGTCGCGAGCGGGCAGGGCCTGCAGTCGCCCACTGACCCAAGCTGGCCGGACCGCTGCCACAGACTGCCTTCGCCGCTGCCCTCACGCAGAACACTGCCGGGGCGTTACTGCGGCCGCCACTCATCCACCGGCACCGGCTCCCCCCACCCATCTCCGTCCTTGGGCGCCACCGCCACGTCCCAGTCCAGCTCGGCGGGAGCGTAAAACGCCGGGTAGCGCAAGAACAGGGCGTCACCGCTGCGCGTCGGCGCCGCCTCCAGCAACGGCCGGCGCTGCACCCCCGGCAGACGCACCTCCCGCACCACGCCGCCGGCGAACCGCAGCTGCCGCTCGGCACGGCAGAAAAACAGCGACGTATTGGGGCCGACCCGGGGCGCCCACTCCGATCCCAACGTGTTGATGCGTGGCTCCAGAGGGGCGCCCTGCTGGCCCGGCATGGCCAGCCATAGGTCGCTGGAGCCAAAGGCGTAGGAGGTCCACACCAGGGCGCTGTCCTCCGCTGCAAAGGCCTGCCCGTCGCCGACGCTCTCCCCCGTGGCGCGTTCCACTTTCACCAGCTCCCCCCACGGTTCGCGGGCACTGCCGCGGCGCGAGGCCAGCAGCGTCACCGGTGCATCCTGGCGGCGCACCTCCACCAGCAGCGCCGTCTCGCTGTCGTTGACCCACGTCACAGCGGCGCTGGCGTCATCACTGAGGCCAGGCAGGAGGACCGGTTGCGGCGCACTCCAAGCTGTGCCAGTCCACTGGCTACGGTAGGGCCTCCAGCCGCCCACCGCCCACCGGGCCAAGCCAGATTCCCCCGCCATGCCGGGTCGCACGGCGCCCCGGGGGGCCGCGTTTTCCGTGATCGGGGGCAGGAGCCCCGCGGCGAAGTACAGCACCGTGCCACCGGCCACTGGGATTGGCGTGCGCTCCAACCCCGACGAGTTCACCTTGGTCGCGTCCTCGCGGCCCGTCAATTCGGCGGGGATCTCGTCCAGGGAACGGGGCAGGAAACGCGCCTGATACGAGCGGAACTGGTACAGCTCCGCCGCCTCCAGGGTCAGTAGCTTCGTCCCAACCATCGCCGAGGAGCCGGGGCGCGGCACCACCGCCACCTCGTGGCCGGCTTTGAAGGCCTCCAGATCGGCGATGCGCAGGTTTGCCACGCACACCGTATCCGGCGTTACCCGCGCTTTCACCACCAAGTCCGCTTCCAGCGTGGGGATCGGCCGGCCGTCGCGGCGCATCACGGCTTGCAGCGACTCGGGCAGCCCACCTTTGACCTCCACTTCCCAGATCTGCCCCCCCTGAGCGGCCTCCCCCTCCACCCCTCGCACCGTCACCACTCGCCCGAAAACGATGGTATCCGGTTGCGGCACCGGTGTCGTCACATCCTGCACGCCGCATCCGGCGGCAAACAACGCAGCCACGCCGGCAATGCCCCATCGCCCCATGGTTGGTCCTCCTCGTCGACCGCCCCGGCACGGGGGATCAGGCGGCTATCATAGCGCGGATGCTGCGCCTCTCCCGCGCCGAGTTTGAACGCGCCGTCGCCCGCGCCCTCGACGGTCTGCCCCCCCACCTCGCCGCCTACTTGGAAAACGTGGCCGTCGTCGTCGAAGATGAGCCCACCGACGAGGAGCTCCGCGCGGTCGGCCTGGACCCCGAAACCGAAACCCTCTTCGGCCTCTACCAGGGCGTCTCGCTGCCCGAACGGGGTGCCCACTACAGCCTCGCCCTTCCCGACCGCATCGTCATTTACCGCCTGCCCCTGCTGGACCAATGCGAGACCCGCGAAGAACTCATCCGGGAGATCCGCGATACCGTCATTCACGAGATCGGACACTACTTCGGCCTCGACGAAGCGGACCTACCCTAAGGCGAAACGGGGCCTCCCCCTCCACCGCCCGCGTCTGCGCACACGAGAAAAGTGGCGGGCACTTTGCCATTCTTGCCTTTGACCGCCGGCGTCCAATGACATGCGCACCTGTCTGCTCCCCGCCACCTTCCCGTGCGGTAGAATAGCCTCGGGACGTGCGCCGTGCCTGGGTTTTCACGCAGCCTCGCCGAGTTGGCCGAACTGGCCGGAGACGCTCTCGACGCTCGGGCGACGCAGGTATTGCTGCGCACCTTCTCCGAACTCCACCAGGAACTGGCGGACCAAGTGACCAAAGCCGAGTTCCGCGAGCTCACGGCGGTGGTCCAAGAGCTGGCTGAGGCACAAAAACGCACCGAGCAGCGCGTCGAAGAACTTGCCCAGGCACAAAAACGCACCGAGCAGCGCGTCGAAGAACTTGCCCAGGCACAAAAACGCACCGAGCAACGCGTGGAAGAGCTTGCCCAAGCACAAAAACGCACCGAGCAGCGCGTGGAAGAACTTGCCCAGGCACAAAAACGCACCGAGCAGCGCGTCGAAGAACTTGCCGAGGCACAAAAACGCACCGAGCAGCGCGTCGAAGAACTTGCCGAGGCACAAAAACGCACCGAGCAACGCGTCGAAGAACTTGCCCAGGCACAAAAACGCACCGAGCAACGCATGGAAGAACTTGCCCAGGCACAAAAACGCACCGAGCAGCGCGTCGAAGAACTTGCCCAAGCACAAAAACAGACCGAGAAAGAGATTCGTAGTCTTGCTGCGGCGCTTAAAGAGACCCGCACCATGGTGGGTGGACTTTCCGACGCGGTGGGCTACACCCTGGAAGATCGGGCCATCCGCTCCTTGCCGGAGCTGTTGCCTGAACTGGCGGGGGTACGCCCTGAGGGGCCCTTCGCCCGTTCCTGGGTCTCCGACCGGAACGGAGAGCTTGTCGAGCTCAACATCCTGGGTTACGGCCGGCGGGCCTCCGGGGAAGCCGTCACCGTGGTTGGGGAGGCCAAGGCCCGCGCCCGGGTCAAGGACGTGGACGATCTCCGCCGGCTGCTGGAGCGGCTGAGCGACACCGCGGTGGTGCGGGGGCAGCTGCTCGGCGTGCTGGTGAGCTACCAGCTGCGCCCCGAGGTTGAAGAGCGCGCCCGCCACGCGGGGGTGGTAGTGGTGCCCTCCTACCGCCTCGCCAGCTAGACCAGCAGCGCCTTCACCCACTGTCAGTATGGCTAGCCCCGTGCCCCGCCATCGCGCCACCGGGCGAAGTGTCAGCCGATGGCGAGCGGGCAGGATACGGTTTCAGCCCTGTAGCTTCAATGCCTCTCGGGAAGGACTAGAAGATTTTCGCACGCCGCCCCCTCCCCTGCCGAGCCAAAGCCAGCGGTTTATCGCGGGCAGGTCAGTGGAGCGGATAAGCGCACGTCTCGCCCACATCTCTGGCTCGCAGGAGGGAGGCCTCTGCGGCTCCGTCCCGATACAGACCCAAAGGAAGCTGGGGCTAGCGGTGAGGCTGGAGCTCCCAATGGCGGCCATCCGCTCGGCACCTGACAGGAGGCCTTCCTCCTCGGTCGGCAGCCCGAGACGAGAAGCTACCTCCAAACCGCACCAAGCCGGTGCATGGTGCCGCTGCCCCGGCGCGGGGAGCAGTCCATCTGACCACGCCGATCCCTACAGCGACGCTCCTCCTAGGGCGTTCCGTCCCGCCCAGCCCGCTGACCAGCCCTTCACAACCGGGGCCGGCACAAACCGCGACAGCGGCCGACGCGATACCCCTGGGGCGAGGAGTGCTAGGCTTCGATTATGTCGATCCTGCCACCAGGGGCGAAGGTTAGGGAGACAGGCCAACGGTGATCTGGCTGCTCGTCGGCGGCATAGGGCTGTTCCTGCTCGGCATGGTGCTCATGACCGAGGGTCTGCGCTCGGCAGCCGGCGACGCCCTGCGACAGATTCTCAGCCGTTTCGTGTCGGGTCCCATCTCCGCCCTCGCCTCCGGCGCCGGCCTCACCATGCTCGTGCAGTCCTCCAGCGCTGTCACGGTGGCCACCATCGGCTTCGTTAGCGCCGGCCTGGTGAGCTTTCCCCAGGCGATCGGCGTCCTCCTAGGCGCCAACCTCGGCACCACCAGCACCGGCTGGATCGTCTCGGTGCTCGGCTTCAAGCTCGACGTGCGGGCGGTGGCTCTCCCGCTGATCGGCGTCGGCGCCCTGTCGCGGCTGCTAGGAGCCGGGCGGACGGCCGCCCTGGGCACCGCGCTGTCCGGCTTCGGGCTGATCTTTGTCGGTATCGACACGTTGAAAAAGGCGATGGAAGGGCTTGCTGGCCGCCTCGACGTTGCCTCTATAGCCGGCGGAGGGGCGGCGCATGTCGTGGTCTTGGTGGGCTTCGGCATTGCCATGACCATTGTCCTGCAATCCTCCAGCGCCGCAGTGGCGACCACCCTGACCGCCCTCCACGGGGGAGCGATCCACTTGGGCGACGCCGCGCTGCTGGTGGTGGGCCAGAACGTCGGCACCACGGTGACCGCCGCCCTTGCCGGCCTCGGCGCCACGGTCCCGGCCCGTCGCACGGCTGCCGCCCACGTTCTCTTCAACCTCGCCGCAGCCTTCGCCGCGCTGGCGATCCTGCCGCTGCTGTTGCGTGGGGCGCTCTTGGTGGCTGGCGGCGACGACGCGATGGCCCTCGCCGCCTCTCATACCGGCTTCAACTTGCTCGGAGTCCTGCTGGTGCTACCGTGGCTGCGGTCCTTCGCGGCTTTCGTCGAGCGCCTCGTACCGGAGCGCGGGTCAGCGCTTTCCCGCTACCTCGACCCCAGCGTTGCGGCGATCACCCCGGTTGCCGTGGAGGCGGCGCGCCGAGCGCTGGCCGGGGTCGCACGGCTTACGGCCGCTGCGCTGCGCCTCCGCCTCGCCGGCCGGAAAGCCGAGGCGGAACACCAACTCGGCCAGGCACGGGCGGCGCTGGAGGAGGTACGGACCTTTTTGGCCGCGGTACGCTCCGAAGGTGAGAGTCGGCGCTTGCGCCTGCGCCACCTGTCGGTCTTGCATGCCCTCGATCACCTCCAGCGACTGGCCAAGGCCGCCAGCGAGCAGGTCGATGAGCCGGCGGTCGCCGCGACGCTGGCCGGCTCCGGGGGCGACCTCGCGGCGGCGCTGGTCCCCGTGGAGACCTGGACCGGGGAGGCAGAAAGCGCGCCAGCGCCAACACTCCTGACCCGCTCCGCAGCCATCGCCCAGGCGCGCCGCGCTGAGCGGGTCAAGATTATGGAGCGCACCGCCGCCGGTGAGCTGGATCCGGTGACCGCACTCGCCCGCAACGAGGCGTTGCGTTGGTTCGACCGTCTCACGTACCACCTGTGGCGTGCCATCCACCACCTCGGGAACGGCGTCGACGCAGCACCGGAGGTTTTCGACGATTGATCGGCCGTCGCCGCGGGGTGACTCGCTGCCGTGCCCGCTTACCGCGCGCGGAAAGGACAGACCCTCCACTGCGGCTGCGGACCCACCCACACCGCCAACGGCGCCGGTCCCCTAGCGCTGTGTGAGACAACAACTGAGCTCGTCCCGCTGACCGCCTCCCTATCTGGGGCCGCGTACGCTGACCACAGCTGCGAAGCGCCAGAGTAATCCAACGCCGTTGGGAGGCGGACCTGGGAACCCGCGCGCCCACCGCCCCTGACCCAAAGGCCGTGACAGGCGGCGCCGTCCGCCACCGTCTCAGTCATCGTGCCACGATTGGCACCGGCTCGAAGTCCCCTATCGGGCGAGGCGGTGGAGCATCTCGCCACCCGGCCCCACCAGCTGGATCTCCAGAGGCATTTGTCCCAAGGCGTGGGTGGAGCAGGAGAGACAGGGGTCGAAGGCGCGGATGACCCCCTCCACGCGGTTGAGCATTCCCTCCTCCAGCCGGTCGCCTTTGACGAACCGCTTGGCCACTTGCAGCACGGCGCGGTTCATGGCCAGGGAGTTGTGACCGGTGGCGATGATGAGATTGGCTGAGGTGATGAGTCCGTTTTCGTCGATGCGGTAGTGGTGGATCAAGGTGCCCCGGGGCGCCTCGGCGATGCCGATCCCGTCGGCCGCGTTGGGAGCGGCCAGGGCGCGCACGTGGGTGTCCAGGATGTCGTCCTCCCGCAGCAGCTGGTCGATGCACTCGATGGCGAAGAGCATCTCCACGAAGCGGGCGTAGTGGTTGTGAAAGGTGGACAGCACGGTGGGGTGGCCCAACTCCTTGAACTCGGCCAGCTCCTGCGCCGCCCAGGTGGTCCGGCAGGTGTGGGCGATATTGAGCCGTGCCAGAGGGCCTACCCGGTAGATCCCGTCGGGGTACCCCTTGGGCTTGAAGTACGGCGACTTGAGATAGCTCGACGGCTCCACCGCTTCGCCGATGAACTGCTGGTAACGCGCCGGCGGGATGGCGTCCACGACCACCTTCCCAGCGGCGTCGATGACCCGCAGCGATCCCTCGTAGTGCTCCAGGCCCCCCTCCTCGTCCACCAGCGCCATGAACATGGTGGGGAAGTTTCCGAAGGAACGGATCTCCTCGCCAAACTCCCCCATCACCCCCTTGAACCAGTCCAGGGTGCGCTGGGCAATGGCCAAGGTGTCCGGTAGCATGGCCAAGATGCCGTCGCGCTGCTCGACGGTGAGGGGCGCAGCAACGCCGCCCGGAACCACCCACGCCGGGTGAATGCGCTTGCCCCCTAAAATCTCGATGATCTGCTGGCCCACCTGCCGCAACCGAATGCCGTCGCGCACCAGCCCCGGATGGGCGCGGGCGAGACCGAAGAGATTCCGGGTGGCAGGGTCCGCATCAAAACCCAGGGCGATGTCGGGGGCCGACAGGTAAAACAGGTTCAGGGCGTGGGATTGCAGGATTTGGGCCAGGTTCATCATCCGGCGCAGCTTCTGGGCGGTGGGCGGGATGCGCACGGCCATCAGGTCATCGCACGCCTTGGCGCCGGCGATCAAGTGAGAGACGGGACAGATGCCGCAAGTGCGCGCCATGAGCGCCGGCATCTCATAAAAGGGCCGCCCCTCGCACAGCTTCTCGAACCCCCGCAGCTGCGTCACGTGGAACGCCGCATCGTATACGAAACCGTGCTCGTCCAGATGGATGGTGATCTTGGCGTGCCCCTCGATGCGGGTAACGTTGTCGATGACGATGGTCTTGGCCATCTCTTGAACTCCTACCTACCAAACCGGGTCAACTGCTGCACCTGGGGCGTCTGCCCATCCAACAGCGCGGTCAGCACCTGGAAGATCACCTCCGCCGGCGGTGGGCACCCAGGCACCACCACGTCCACCGGCACCACCTCGTGCACCGGCCGCACCCTGGGCAGCAGGCGGGGAATCACCTTGGTGGGCGCGCCGGGGTTGAGGTCGGCGGTCTCCACGTAAGCACGGCGCACGACGTCATCGAGCGGAAACGCCGTGCGCATGGCGGGGACGTTGCCGGTGACCGCGCAATCGCCCAGGGAAACCAGCACCCGCGTGCGCCGCCGGATGGTGCGAATCTTCTCCTCGTCCTCGGTGGTGGACACCGATCCCTCCACCAGAGTGACGTGCACGTGCTCGGGAAACTCCTTGGCATCCACCAGGGGGCTGTACACCAACGTGCACCTCTGCAACAGCTCCAGGAGGCGCTCGTCGGTGTCCAAGAACGACATGTGACACCCCGAACAGCCGTCCAGCCACACCGTTGCCAGCGTCGGGGTGCTCATCGCCGCGCCTCCCGCATGAGCTGCAAGTAGGGCAAGAACTGCCGTCGCTTGACGGTGGCCCCGGCCAGGTTCTGCTTCTCCGACAGGGCGCCGGTGGGGCAAACGTGCACACACTTGCCGCACGAAGTGCAGCTTTCGGAGGCGCCCCACGGCTGATTCAGGTCGGTGATGACCCGCGAGTCCACGCCCCGACCCATGACGTCCCAGGTGTGCGCCCCTTCCACCTCGTCGCACACCCGCACGCAGCGGTTGCACAACACACAGCGGTTATGGTCGACGACGAAACGCGGGTGCGAGGCGTCCACCTCGAAGCGGGGGTAGCGGTAGGGCACGCGCACCCGGGTGATGCCCAATTGCCCCGCCAAGTCCTGCAGATCGCAGTGCCCGTTGGAGACGCACACCGAGCAGACATGGTTGCGTTCGGCCAGCAGCAGTTCCACGATCAGCCGGCGGTGGCGCTGCAGCCGCTCGGAGTTGGCGATCACCTCGATCCCCTCCTCCACCCGGGTGACGCACGCCGGCACCAGGCGCGACCACCCCTTGATCTCCACCAAGCAGAGCCGACACGCCCCCACCGTAGACAGCCCTTCCAGGGCGCACAGGGTGGGGATGGGGATGCCGTTCTCGCGGGCTACTTCCAGGATCGTCTCGTCCTCGCGGGCGCCCACGTCCCGCCCGTCGATCTTGAACGTCTTGATGCGTACCGCCGGATTCGGACCGCTCATGACTCACCCCCGGCTTTCGCCAGCAGCGCCTCGTACTCTCCCCGGAAGTGTCGCAGGGTGGAGAGCACCGGGTTGGGGGCGGACTGCCCCAGACCGCACAGGCTGGCCTCCCGCAGCAGCTCGCACAGCTCTTCGATCAGCCCCAAATCGGCTGCCGTCCCCTCTCCTTTTAAGAGCTTGGCCAGCAGGTCGTGCACCTGCGCGGTGCCGGCGCGGCACGGCACGCACTTGCCGCACGACTCGGTCATGCAGAACTCCATGAAGTAGCGCGCCACATCCACCATGGACGAGCTCTCGTCCATGACGATCATCCCCCCGGACCCCATCATGGAGCCCAGTTCCTTAAGCGATTCATAGTCCACCGGGGTGTCGAAGTACTGCGCCGGTATGCACCCTCCCGACGGCCCGCCGGTCTGCACCGCCTTGGCCCGGACTCCGCCCGGAACGCCGCCCCCGATCTCCTCAATGATCTCCCGCAGCGAGGTCCCCATGGGCACCTCGATGAGGCCGGTGTTCACCACCTTGCCCGCCAGGGCGAAGACCTTCGTCCCTTTGGAGTGGGCGGTGCCGATGCTGGCGAACCAGTCACCTCCCTCGCGAATGATTGGCGCGACGTTGGCAAAAGTCTCCACGTTGTTGATAAGGGTAGGTTTACCGAACAGCCCTAGCTCTGCGGGGTAAGGCGGGCGGGGGCGTGGCCGCCCCTGCCGTCCCTCGATGGAGGCCATCAGCGCCGTCTCCTCGCCACACACGAACGCCCCGGCCCCCAACCGCACCTCCACCGAGAAGGAGAACGGCGTCCCTAAAATGTTATTGCCCAACAGATTCAGGCGGCGCGCCTGTTTGATGGCCAGCTCTAGACGCTTGACCGCCACCGGATACTCGGCACGGCAGTAGATGAAGCCGCGATTGGCGCCCACCGCGTAGGCGGCGATGGCCATCCCCTCCAGCACCCGGTGGGGGTCCGACTCCAGAACCGAGCGGTCCATGAACGCCCCCGGGTCCCCCTCGTCGGCGTTGCAGATGACGTACTTTTCCGTGCCCGCCGCCTTGGCCACGGTGGTCCACTTGAGCCCGGTGGGGTAGCCGCCCCCTCCCCGGCCGCGCAAGCCGGAGCGGGTGATCTGTTCGATAACCTCGGCGGGGCGCATCTCGGTGAGGGCGGTGACGAAGGCTTGCCACCCACCGTGGGCGAGGGCGTCCTCGATGCGCTCTGGGTCGATGACCCCGGAGTTCTCCAAGACGATTTTCATCTGGCGGCGGAAGAACGGGATATCCACCGGGCAGTGCAGCCGCTGCAGCGGCGTTCCCCCCAGCGCCTGGAGAATCTCCCCGGCATCCCCGGGCTGCACCGCCTGGTAGAGCACATCCTCCGACTCCACCGCCACCAGTGGCGCAGCGGCGCACAACCCCAGGCAGCCCACCCCCTTCACCGCGCAGCGGTCATCCAGGCCGCGGCGCTTCACCTCCTGCTGCAGCGCCTCCAGCACCGCAGCGCTGCCGGCAGACAGACAGCCAGAGGCGGTGCACACCAGGATGCGGTGGGGGAACGCCTGCCAGCGCGCCGTCTCCCGCGCCGCGATTTCGGCCAGCTCTTCAGTTGTCGGCATGGCTCATCCACTCCTCGACGCGCGCCAGCGTTTGCTCCGGCGTCACCTTGCCTAGCATTTCGTCGTCGAACACCACCGCCGGCGCTGCCCCGCACGCCCCCAGGCAGCGTGCCGTGGCCACCGACAGCACCCCATCGGCCGTGGTCTCCCCGGCCTTCACCCCGTGGCGCGCCTCCAGCGCCGCCAGCACCTCTCCCGCCCCTTTGATGTAGCACGCCGTGCCCGTGCAGACGATACAGCAATGCTTGCCCTTGGGTTTCAACGAGAAGAAGTGATAGAAGGTGGCCACCCCGTACACCCGCGACAGCGGCTGGCGCAAACACGCGGCCACGTAGCGCAGCGCCTCCGGTTCCAGGTGGCCAAAATTCTCCTGGACGGTGTGCAGCGTTTCGATCAGCGCGTCGCTGCGGTACCCCAGCTTGCGCATGGTGGCGTCCACCATCTTCCAGCGCGGATCCGGCGACGGCGGCGCCGGTCGTGCGTCGTACCTCCCCACGCCTGTCCTCCTCCCTGCCGCGGCGAGCCACCGCATCGCCCCTGTGGGAACTCCTGCGTTCCCACAGGAGCCGGCGCCTTCGACCCCCCAAGCCGGCGTCCGCCGCCCCCCAGCGCCCGGGGAACACCCGGGTGGACCTCAAGTTCAGTATACGATGGGGGGCGATAATTGTCAAGAGAAAGTTCGTGCTTATCACAAGGGCCGCTTCAGACCCGCTCCGCCGCTTCGGGGCGCAGGCGTCTTGCCGCGACCGGGCGCAGCGGCCGGCCGCGCGCCCGGACGGCCCCCAAGACCCGCGTCGCCACAGGGCGAACGAGCTTTCGGTGCCCGCCACCGGCGAGCTGTGGTCGAGCGCAGCCAACCGGCCTTCCCCGCAGCCGAGGTTTCGATACCTCGCCGACGGCGTGGCGCCGCCGCATCGCCCCGTCCACCAGCGGCACCGACTACTGGAGCGCCCGCGGGCGGGTCAGCACTCTTGCCGCAGGTTTCCAACCGGGGGTTCTGCCCGTCGATCCCGGCGCGAAAGAACGGTTGACGCTTTGAAACCTCGTTGATATCATTTTCGTATCAAATGGTGGAGGTGACGCGATGAGCCAGGAACGAGAAGCCAAACCACTCTCGGGATGGGTGATGCTTTCCATCAACCTATTCCTTTACGCGGCTCTGGTATGGCTGGTGGTGTGGACCATCATCGGCCTGAAAAAAGAAACCTTGCCGGGGAACGCAGGCGGTCTGCTGCTGGTCGCCCTCCTGCTCCTGCTGGTGGGTAACATGATTTTTTCAGGGGGGCTTCTCATCCTCGCCCCCAACGAGGCGGGGGTGCTGGTGTTGTTCGGGAAGTACATCGGCACCATCAAGCGGAACGGGTTCTGGTGGGTGAACCCCTTCGCCAGCAACCGCAAGGTTTCCCTGCGCGCCCACAACCTCAACACGGAAAAGCTCAAGGTCAACGATCACGCCGGCAACCCCATCGAGATCGCCGCGGTCATCGTCTGGCGGGTGCGCGACACCTTCGCCGCCTGCTTCGAGGTGGAAAACTACGTGGAGTACGTGAACCTCCAGAGCGAGTCCGCGCTACGGCATCTGGCCTCGGCGTACCCCTACGATTCATGGGAAGAGGAGGAGGCAAAGGTGGTATCGCTGCGGGGGAACATCGACGAGGTGTCCGCGGCGCTGGAGCGGGAGCTGCAGGAGCGCCTGGACAAGGCTGGCGTACAAGTGCTGGAAGCCCGCCTTTCCCATCTCGCGTACGCCCCCGAGATCGCCGGGGCGATGCTGCAGCGCCAGCAGGCCTCGGCGATCATCGCGGCGCGCCAGAAGATCGTCGAGGGCGCCGTGGGCATGGTGCAGATGGCGCTTGAAAAGCTGGCCCGGGACGAGGTCGTCGAGCTCGACCCGGAGCGCCGCGCCGCCATGGTCTCCAACCTGCTGGTGGTGCTGTGCGGCGAGCGGGAGGCCCACCCGGTGATCAACGCCGGGTCGCTGTACTGACGAGTGCGCGGTGGCGGAGAAGAAGACGTTCCTGCTGCGCATCAGCCCCGAGCTATGGGAGGAGCTGCAGCGCTGGGCCGCTGACGAGCTCCGCTCGGTCAATGCGCAGATCGAGTTCCTGCTCCGCCAGGCGGTGGCGCAGCGGCGGCGGGAACGAAAAGCTTTCCCCCCGCCGCCCGAGGAGTCACAAGGATAGAGTGCCCGGGGCGTTGAAGGAGGTCCCGGCACCGCGCTATCGTGGGCATTGCGCCGCAGAGGCGAGGAAAAGGGATCCAGCGTCCCCGCGGCTTGAGGGGTCGCCGCCCACGAGATGAGCGAACCAGCGTTGAACCCCGTACTGCGCCGGCCCCAGCTGGAGGCGCCTTCCTCCACCGCGGCAGCTCTCCCCCCGCCGCGAGCGTCTCGGCGCCCGTTCACGGCCACGCTCCTGGCCATCACGCTGCTGGCGTTGGCGCTGCGCCTGCACGGCCTGGGCTGGGACTCCGGGCACCACTTCCACCCCGACGAACGGCGCATCGCCGAGGCGGTGGCGACCATCTCCTTCTCACCCCTGCAGCTGGACCCACGCTTCTACGCCTACGGCTCCTTCCCCATGTACGTGACCCGCGCCGCGGTGGCCGCGGCCAAAGTGGTTTCCCCCGGCCTCGGCGAGTACGACCTGGCGATCCGCGTGGGCCGCGCTCTCTCGGCGCTGTGGGGAGCCGCGACAGTCTTCCTCCTCGGTCTGCTGGGTCGCCGGCTGTACGGCGAGGGGGTGGGCCTGCTGGCTGCCGCGCTCCTGGCGCTGACCGTCACCCACCTGCAGAACAGCCACTTCGCCACCAACGACGTGGCGCTAGCGTTTCTCGTCCTGGCCACCCTCACGCTGCTGCTGCGCGCCGTGGAGGGCTCCTCGGCCCGGCGCTGGGCGGCGGTGGGGGCCGCAACCGGCCTGGCGGTAGCCACCAAAGTGTCCGCGCTGCCGCTGGCCCTTCCTCTTGGGGTGGGTCTGCTCCTGTACGCCTTTCGCAACGCCTCCCTAGGCGCCGCGCTGGGCGCCGCCGGCGCGGCCGGCGCGGCGGCGGCCGGCGCCTTCGTGCTGGCCGAGCCCTACGCCCTGCTGTCTTGGCAACGCTTTCTGGCGGACGTGCTGGAGCAAAGCCGCATGGTGCGCCAGGCGGGGCTGTACCCGTACACCCACCAGTACACCGGTGCACCGCGCCTGCTCTACGAAGTGCGGGAGCTGGTGCTGTGGGGGATGGGGCCGCTGCTGGGAGTGACGGCCCTGGCCGGGCTCGTCCAATGCCTCAGCCGTCGCACTCGGGCCGGCGAGTGGCTGCTTCTGGCCTGGGCCATCCCTTTCCTCCTCATCAACGCCTCCTTCGAGATTAAGTATCCCCGCTACCTCCTCCCCCTGGTGCCGCTGCTCTGCCTGTGGGGGGCGTTGCTGCTGGCGCGGCTGGCGGCGCGCGGGCGGCGCGGACGCGCCCTGCGCGCCCTGGTGGTAGGGGGCACCGCCCTGTACGCGCTGGCGTTCTCCGCCATCTACACGCGCGAGCACACGGTGCGGCAAGCGTCGCGCTGGTTTTACCAGCAGGTGCCGGCGGGCAGTCGGGTGGCCATCCAGGAGTGGGACGAAGGGTTCCCTTTCCACCTGCCCGGCTTCGACCCGTCCCGCTACACGGTGGTGCAGCTCCCCTTGTACGAGGCCGACTCGGAAACCAAGGTGCGCCGGTTGGCCAGTGAGCTGGCGGCGGCGGACGTGGTGGTGCTGCAGACCCGGCGGCTGGTGGGGTCGGTGACCAGGGCCGAAGCCACCTTCCCCGTCACCGCCCGCTTCTTTCGGCTGCTCTACGCCGGCGATTTGGGGTTCCGGCTGGAGCGCGCCTTCACCTCCCGGCCGTCCCTGTTGGGTCTGGAGCTGCCCAGCGAACTGGCCGACGAGTCGTTTTCCGTGTACGACCACCCTAAGGTGGTCATCTTCCGCAAAGTTGCGGCGCGCACCGCCGCCGAGTTGGAAGCGACCATCCTCACTGCGGTGCCGTCGCTGCCCCTGCAGCGAGACGACTTGCTGCTGGCCGACGCTCCCCCCGGCACCAGCGCCCCCCTCATCCCCCGCTGGCTCATCCAGTCCTCCCTGCCCGCCGCCCTGGCGTTCGCCGCGCTCCTGCACGCCCTCGCCTGGCTGGCCTGGCGCCTCATCACCAACCTGGGGTGGGCACCCACGGGCGGATGGGCGTTGGCTCGCGTCCTGGGGCCGGTGGGCTTCGCGGTAATCGCGTGGCTGTACGTCTCCCTCGGGTGGATGCGCTTCACCCGCGCCGATCTCCTCACCCTGTTGGCGGTGCTGGGGGGGCTGGTTCTGGCAGCGACGCGCCGCCCGCCGCGGGTACCGCGGCGGGAGTACCACCTTACCGAGGCGGTGTGTTGGGGGGGGTTCGTTCTGTTCCTGCTGCTGCGGGCCGCCCACCCCGAGGTGTTCTGGGGCGAAAAGCCCATGGACTTCGCCATTTTGAACGCCCTCGATCGCGCTACCTCCCTGCCTCCGCCGGAGCCTTGGTTTGCCGGGTCTCCCCTGCACTATACCTATTTCGGCCACTTCATGGTGGCAGCGTGGGGCAAGACGCTGGGCATCGCCCCGGCTTTCACCTTCAACCTGGGGATCGCCGCCGTGGCGCCGCTGCTGGCCGCCGCCGCTTTCGCCGCCGCCGTGACGCTGACCGGCCGCCCGCGCACCGGCGTGGTCGCCGCCGCCCTCACCGTGCTGGCCGGCAACCTCGCCGGCCCGGGCGAGGCGCTGGCGCGCAAGGCCATCAATTTCGACTACTTCTGGGCCACCTCCCGGGTGTTCGTGCCGGCCATCAACGAGTACCCGTTCTGGAGCTTGCTCTTCGCCGACCTGCACGCCCACCTGCTGGCCGCTCCCCTGGTGGTGGCGCTGGCGGCGCTGCTGCTGCGGCTGTCGAACCTGCGTGACGAGCGGCCCGGCACAGTGGGAGCGGTGTCGTTGGTGGCCGCCACCGGCGTGGTGGGCGGGGCCGCCACCGTCAGCAACGGCTGGAGCCTACCGACGGTGGTGGCGCTGACCGGCGGGCTCTTGGCCTTGGCGTGGTGGCAGCGACCCCGGCGTACCCTTCCCGGGGCGCTCACCGGTGTCCTGCTGCTCCCCGGGCTTGTCCTCGGTGTGGGGTGGTTGGCGTTCCATCCCTTCTGGGCGACTTTCGTCGCACCCCCCCGCAACTTGGGGTGGGAGCAGGGCCCTTACGCCCCCCTGCTGGGCTACGTCGTAGTGCTGGGCGTGTTTCTGGTGGTGGTGCTGCCGGCGCTGGCCCGCCGACCCCGGCTGGAGGGCGCCAACGTGAGCTGGGTGTGGTGGCCCAGCACTGGCCGCACGCTGCTGGTGCTGGGGGGCCTGGCCGGGGCGGTGGAGCTGCTGCTGCGCCTCGCCGACCGCCCCGCCGCCCTGCCCGCGGCGCTTCCCCTAGCGGTGGCCGCCAGTCTCGCCGCCCTCGGCCTGGCCTTGCGCCGCGACGCCCCAGCGGGAGTAGCGCGGGCGGCGATGCTGGCTTGCATCGCCTTTGCCATGACCGCGGCGTGCGAGGTGGTGTTCGTGTGGGACCGCATGAACACCGTGTTCAAGTACCACTTCGAGGCGTGGCTGCTGCTGGCAGTGGCGGCGGCGGTGGTGCTGACGGAAATCCTTCCAAAAGTGGCGGGGTGTGCCGGGCGAGCGTGGCGCGGGGCCATCGGCGTGGTGCTGGCGATTTCCGCCTTCACTACGGTCACCGGGACGTGGGGCCGTCTCGCCTACCGGCACACCCCCGGGCCGCGGTGGACCCTGGATGGCGCCGCCTACCTGGCCACCACCAACCCCGACGAGGGGACCGCCTTCCGCTTCCTCCATCGCTTCGTGCCCGGCACCCCCACGCTGGTGGAGGCGCACGGCCCACCGTACCAGCAGTACGCGCGGGCCAGCATGCACACCGGTCTGCCCATCGCCGTGGGGTGGGAGTACCACTTGACCCAGCGCAGCCAAAAGCACGGCGACATCCTCGCCCGCACCCGCGCCGTGGAAACCATTTACACCTCCCCCGAGCGCCGGCGCGTGGAGGCGGCCTTGGCGAGCCTGAAGGCGGCGTTTGTGCTGGTGGGGCGGGCTGAACGCGAACGCTACGGCTCGCGGGCCGGCGCCGCCTTCGCCGGCTGGCCCGACCTCCTGCGCCCGGTCTTTCGCCAGGGTCAGGTGACGGTGTTCGCGGTGCGCGGTCACGGCGCCTTGAACCCAGCCGTATCGTCTCCCCCCCTGCCTCCAGCACCGTCCCTCCCCGCGCCTCGCCCGGACGTGAACCCCCCAGCGGTGCCGCTGGAGCGGCTCGGCCAGCCGCGCGGCGTGGCAGTGAGCCACGATGGCGCCATTTACGTGTGCGACTTCGAGCACCACCGCATCGTCAAGCTGGACAGCGAGCGGCGGCCGGTGCTGGCTTGGGGCCGGGAGGGAGAGGGACCCGGCGAGTTCCGCCAGCCCTGTGGCGTCGCCGTCGGCCCCGGCGGCGAGGTGTACGTGGCCGACACCTGGAACCACCGGGTGCAAGTGTTCTCGCCAGATGGGGAGCTGCGCCGCGGCTGGAGCGGGGAGTTTTTCGGCCCCCGCGGCATCGCCGTCAGCGCCCAAGGGCAGGTGTTCGTCGCCGACACCGGCAACGCCCGCATCGGACGCTTCGACGCCGAGGGGCGGCTGCAGGTCAGCTGGGGGGGGCGGGGGGGCGCACCGGGTCAGCTGGTGGACCCGGTCGGCATCGCCGTGGATCAGGCCGGCCGCGTATGGGTTGCCGACAACGGCAACGCCCGTGTGCAGGTGTTCGACGAGGAGGGGGTGTTCCTCGCCCAGGTAGGCGTCCCGGGCCTGCGGCAAGCCGCCTTTTCGGAGCCGTATCTGGCGGTGCTGCCGGGCGGGGTGGTCGCCGTCTCGGTACCCCTCGCCTCCGAGGTTCGCCTGTTCCGCCCCGACGCTTCGCTGCTCGCCACCATCCCACTCCCCCGCCGCGACCCGCCGGTACGTCCCACCGGTTTGGCACTGCTGCCCAATGCCTTGGCGCTAGTGGTGGCGGACGTGGAGAACGGCGTGCTTACCCTCCCCTTGCCGAGGGCCAACGTGTCTCCTGGGCGGTAGGACGCTTCCCGGGGGACCTGCGGGATCCTACGGTGCTGGCGGTGCCTGCGGACCGCCACCCCCTGGCCCGCTGAAAGACTGCAGCGCCAGGTACGGTTCGCCGAAGCGCGCCACGAAGTCGGCCTGACGGTCGAAGTTGTCCCAGTGCACCTCCTCGGCGGCCACCAAGTCCTCGAACAACTTCTTGGAGGCCGAGTCGGCGTGGGCGCCGCACTCGACGGCGAAGCGGTTGTACATTTCGATGGACTCCTGCTCCAGCTGCATCGCCCGCTGAAGCATCTCGGTGGGCTCGTGGATCTTCTGCGCCTCGCGGCCGACCACCATCTCCACCTCGCCGCCGAGAAAGAGGATGCGCTCGGCGATACGCTCGGCGTGCAACATTTCCTCGATCGCCGTCTGCTTGAGGAGGTTAGCGAGGGGCGTGTAGCCCAGGTCGGCCAAGCGAAAGTGGAAGTACATGTACTGGTGGATGGCCGCCAGCTCGTCGGCGATGGCGGCGTTCAAAGGAACGATGCTCTTCTCGTGCATGCTCCCTCCGCTCCCCCCGAATTCATTGTAGCGGCCTCGAAGAGAGTTCCGGCGCACCGCGATGCAATCCCTGGAGGACGCTGCCCCCAGGCGAGGCCCACCCGAGGCCAGCCGCCAAGAAAAATGGGGCGCCGAAGCGGTTGGTCCGCCTGGCGCCAGGGATTAGAACGTGAATTGGCCAGCCCGCTCACCAGAGCAGCTGTGGGCTGGCGCCGGAGGAGGTGGTCAGAAGCGTGCGGTGAGGGACGCCGTCACCATGTTGGCGCTGTCGTAGGTGGGGAAGCCCAGCAGCGGCGGCTGCCCGCCGGACAGCTTCTTGGGGGCCCCCAGGTGCCAGCCGGAGCCGGAGTACTCGTAGTCGTAGTTGATGTAGCCCAGGCGGAAGAGGAAGTTCTTGCGGATCTGGTGGAGCAGGTAGACCTCCACCACGTCGCCGCGGGTGGCCGTCTTGGGGGCGATGATGTCGTCCTGGGCGGGGGTGAAGTTGAACCAGTACTCGGAGCCGTGGTTGAACTCGGCGCCGATCATGGTGGCGCCGTTGGGGAAGGTGTAGCGGGCACCCAGGTAGTACATGGTGCCGGAGTGGGATTCGGGCACCGTGAAGGGGTCGGCGAAGAGGCCGCCGAAGGGGGTGGTGACGTTGTCCGGGTGGCTCTTAATGTAGTTGAAGGTGACGAACCAGTCCACGGGTCCGTCGGTGCGCACCAGCACCGCCCCGGCAATGTCCATGTCCCCCAGGTTGGCGGAGGGGGTAAAGCGCATCACCAGCGGCGCACCGATCGCTTCACCAGTGACCGGGTTGTTGGGCAGCACCACCAGGCCGTTGAACCCGTCGGTGAGGTTGAACGCCCGCGCCACGGTGATTTGGGCCAGCGTGTTGCCGTCGTCATAGATATCCCAGTTGAGACCGGCAAACTGGGCATCCTTCAAGCGATCGGCGGGCTGGCGCAGCACCTGGCCGTTGCCGAAGCCGCTCTCGTACCCTAGCCCCCAGCACAGCCGCGCCGTGGAGTGCTCGGAAAGGTGATAGCCGACAGTGACGCCATCGAACTGGAAGTCGATCAATGAGCCCATGGGGGAGCCGGAGCGCATTTCCCACCGGCGGAGGTGCAGGGGCGGCCCCCCGGAGGAGGGCCGGCGCCCGGCCGACAGGTACAACCCCGTACCGCCGATGTTGGTCCAGTCGAAGTACGCCCGCTCTACCCGCAGCTGGTCGCCGTTGGGCACGCCCACGGTGTTGCCGTCGATGTTGAAGGAGTTGGACTGGCCGTTGAACACCTGCACGCCGGTGGAATCGCCGAACACCTTGTACATGGACAGGCGTCCGGTGAACTTCACGTTCTCGGCCACCGGTGCGTTGATGGAGAGGCGCAGCCGATTGGTGTACAGCGCCGAGTTGTCGGCGTGGTAGCCGGGTACGAAGGTCTGCGGCAGCAAGGACGCCATGAGCGCCTGCCGCATGGCCGGCGGGAACGAGCCCATCGCCTGCTGCAGCTGGGCGTAGGTGAGCCCGCCGGTGAAGTACAGGTACGAGCCGTAGTTGGTGGCGATGAACTGCTGCACCTCCTGGGGGTTCGCCGGCAGACGCCCGGTTGCACCGTAGTAAAACAGGGTGTCCACGATCGCCTTCTGGAGGCGCATGCCGTCGAAATGGGCCGGAATGTCCGCCGAAATGGAATGCGCCTCGAAGCGGAAATCGCCCCAGAAATTAAGGCGGTCCTTGGCAGCTTTTACCTCGACTTTGGCCAGCCGTTCTTCCAATTCCTCCAGCTGCGCCCTAAGATCCTCGCCCTCATTGGCCGTAGGCGGCACCTGCGCGGTGGCCCCTGCGGCCACCAGCAACACCAACGTGACAACCAAGATCTTTCCCATGTCCTCTCCTCCTCGCCGCCGGCCAGGCGGCGTTTGAGATCACTGAAACGCGCTCACCTGCCCGGCAAAGACGAACACGTAGCGCAGCACCACACCCCCGAACAGCACCAGCACCGCTGATACCGCCGCTAAGCCACGGGAGGGGTGGAACGTCTGCCTCTCCAAGAGGACCGGACGCATCTCCCACAGCTCCAGCACCAGCGGCAGCAACAGGCCGAGGGTGAAGAAGAGCACCCAAAACGCCACGGTGAACGGGCCACCCATCACCAGGCCGATGGCTTCCCGCACCGCCAGGGGCGACAGGGCGCCGTGGATCAGGTACGGCAGCACCACGAAGAACTCCAGCACGATCAGCACGATGTCCAGGCTGAACAGAAGCCGTGCCTCGCTGGCCTCCAGCCCCGCGCGGCGCAGCGACAGCACCAGGATGAGCAGAGCGCAGCCCGTGGACATCGCCGAAAACAGGAAGATTTGCGCCACCAGGTTGGTGTTCCAAAACGGCCGCGCCTGCACTGCCCCCAGCAGCACCCCGGTGTAGATCCCCACCCCCAACGCGACCGGAAAGCCGAGCATGGCCAGCGGGCGGCGCAGGGTTTCCCGCCAGGGGGCATCGAGGACGCGCAGGAAGCGCAGGCGGCGCGGCAGCCGCCGAACCCATCCGCCGACCGTCGCCGCCGGCAACCAGGACCAGAACGACAGCAGGGTGATGCCCGTGAACGCCGCCAGCAGCCAGGCGCCGATGGACATCGGGCTGCGCCAGTGGAAGGTGACGAACAGCTTGTAGAAGCGGTACCAGTGGCCGAGGTCGAAGACCAGCAGCGCCGAACCCAGGGCCAGCGGCCACGGGGCCAGCAGTGCCCCCACCCGGGCCAGTCGCGGGTAGGCGGGTCCGGACCCCCGCTGCAGATACGTGGCCAAAGCCGACACGAAAAAGAGGCCGGCGGACAACCCGCCCAAGAAGAGGTAGAGAACGATGAGCCACCCCCAACGCGGTTCAGGCATCGAGGACCTCCTCCCTGGAAAGCCGCCCCGAGTCGGCACCGGCCGGCACAACGTACGCGGTAGTGAGTCGTGCCCAGCTCTTCATCGTGCCCTCACAGCAGGTAGTAGAGCTGCGGGTGGTTGCCGGTCTGCTCCTTCTTCACCTGCGAGCGTCGGCTGTCGAGAGTGTGCCGCAGGCTACCCTCGCCATCGTGCAGGTCCCCAAACAGCCGCACCCGGCTGGGGCAGGTCTCCGCGCACGCCGGCTCTCGCCCGGCATCCACGCGGTGGACGCACATGGTGCACTTGTCCACCACCCTGGTCTCCGGGTTGAAGTACCGCGCGTCGTAGGGGCAGGCGATGATGCAGTAGCCGCAGCCTATGCAATCGTTGGCGTGCACCAGCACCAAGCCGTCGTCGCGCTGGTAGGAGGCGCCGGTGGGGCAGACGCGCACACACGACGGGGAGGCGCAGTGGTGACACTGCTCAGGCTCGAAGGAGGCGCGCAGGTGGGGGTAGCTGCCGCCGTGCTCTTCGTTGATGCGGTTGCGAAACTTGCCCAGCGGCACGCCGTTTTCGGCCTTGCACGCGACGATGCAGGCTTTGCAGTTGATACACTTGCGGGCGTCGATGGCGAGCGCCCAGCGCGGCTTGCCTTTGATGCCCAGACGCTCACGCACGGCGATCCTCCTTCCCCACCTTGCGCACGGTGACCACCGTCTCGTGGAAGGCCGCGTTGCCCGACACCGCGTCCCAGGCGGTGACCAGCACGTCGGCGTCGCAGGCGCCGTTGCCGTGGGCGAGGCGCAGCTGGGGGGACTTCTTGCCAAAGCCGTGCAGCATGAAGACGCAGTCGGGACGAATCTCAGGGGTGACCCGGGCCGGCAGCCGCACGGCACCCACGGCGCTGACCACTTCTACCAGATCGCCGTCGCCGATACCCAGGCGAGCCGCCGGTTCGGGGTGCAGCCACAGGTGGTTGGTCGGCGTCTGCTCGATCAACCAAACGTTGTTGGTGGTCGCGGCGTGGGTGTGGGTGGCCTTGCGCCCCAGCACCATGCGGAACGAACCCGCGGGGATCGGCGTGGGCGGCCGGTAGACGGGCAGCGGGTCGTGCCCCACCTCAGCCAGGCGCGGCGAGTACAGCTCGATCTTGCCCGAGCGGGTGAGGAACCGGTAGCCCGGCGCCAGGGTCTTGCCGTAGAAGGGCGCCCCTTCGGGGGCGTATACGCCATGTTGTTTCAGGTACTCGAGAGGGTTTTCGACCGGCAGCTCGGCGGCCTGCTCGGCGATCCACTCCTCGATGGTGTAGTCGAAGTACTCGCTGAGCCCCAGCCGCTTCGCCAACCCCTGAATGATCTCCAGGTTGGGTTTGGTATCGTAGATGGGTGGGACCACCTGCTGGCGCAGCACCACCACCGGCCAGATCCCCGGCAGCATGTGCAGCGGGTCGGTACGCTCCAAATACATGGACTCCGGCAGCACCACGTCGGCGAAGTGAGCGGTGTCGCTCATCTGCGTGTCGATGACCGCGACCAAGTCCATGGCCTCGATCATGCGCTGCGTCCGACCCCGGTCCGGCAGCGCGTTCATGGGGTCTTGCTTGTAGACCAGCCACCCTTTGACCGGGTACGGCACCCCCGCCAGCACGTTCTCGCGAGCCTGCAGGAAGGCGCCGTCCCCCTTGGCAGCCAAGGGAAAGCGGGTGCCAATTTCGTCCACACGCTCCGCGGTGGGGTCGTCCCAGGGGAGGAACAGCAGCTCACCCAGGGCGATACGGGAGTTGGGCACCACCCCACCTTCTCGATCCCAGTTGCCCACGATGGCGTTGAGGATGGCCTGCCCACGCCGCATCTGGAAGTCGTTGA
>Ga0209017_10000364_pt1 | contig 46307 bp, 41 predicted proteins | sample YNPBryunderm2012_FD_185812 | JGI IMG/M metagenome (GOLD analysis project Ga0209017, IMG submission 185812) | Anoxygenic and chlorotrophic microbial mat microbial communities from Yellowstone National Park, USA - YNP Bryant MS undermat 2012... ...
GTAAACATTTACTACAACCACGATTTGTTGCTAATCAATTTAATGTTAGAAATCACAATTATATAAAGAAGGTATATTAGTTAACTAATTCTTTCTAAATTCCATGATCTTTATCAGTCGTCTTGGAGTATAACTATGAACTTTTTCAAACACGAGTCGGCCTACGTGGACGAAGGATGCAGCATAGGCGAGGGCACAAAGATTTGGCATTTTTGTCATATCCAAAACGGCGCCAAGATCGGCCGCAACTGCTCCTTCGGGCAAAACTGCTACGTCGGAGAGGGGGTAGTCATTGGGGACGGAGTAAAGGTGCAGAATAACGTCTCCATTTATACCGGCACAGTGATCGAGGACGATGTGTTTTTGGGCCCCTCCTGCGTTCTCACCAACGTCACCAACCCTCGCTCCCAAGTGAACCGCCACGCGTTGTACGAGCGCACGCTGCTGCGCCGCGGCTGCACCATCGGCGCTAACGCCACCGTCGTGTGTGGCGTTACCATAGGCCGCTACGCTTTTATTGCGGCGGGCGCGGTGGTGACCAAGGATGTACCGGATTATGCCCTGATGGCCGGTGTCCCTGCCCGCCACAGGGGGTGGATGAGCCGCCACGGGTTGCCGCTGCGGGAGGTGGACGAGGCGGGGGTGTACCGCTGCCCCGAAAGCGGCTTGAGGTATCGCGAGGTCGCGCTGGGGGTGCTGCGCTGTCTGGATGTGGACGAAGAGGCCCCCCTGCCGGAAAGCTTGCGAATCGGAAAAGCGGTTTATAGAGAGCTGGCGCGCTCCCAGGAGCGGCGACCATGAACTTTGCCCTCATTGGTGCCGCCGGTTTCGTAGCGCCGCGCCATATGAAAGCGATTCGCGACACCGGCCATACTTTGGTGGCCGCCGCCGATCCCCACGACGCCGTCGGGGTTTTGGATCGCTATTTTTTCGATGTCCGTTTTTTTCCAGAAATCGAGCGCTTCGACCGGCACCTGGACAAGCTCCGCCGAGGTCCGCAGGAGAATCGGGTGCACTACGTCTCGGTCTGCTCCCCAAATTTTCTCCACGACGCTCACATTCGTTTGGCGCTGCGAAACGAGGCCCATGTTGTGTGTGAAAAGCCACTGGTGATCAACCCGTGGAACCTCGATGCCTTGGCGCGCATCGAGGAGGAGAGCGGCAGGCGTATCTGGACCGTTCTACAGCTACGCTTGCACCCAGCCCTGCTGGCGCTCAAGGACAAAATTGGCACTGCTGGCGCGGGGAAGAAACACGAGGTGGTCTTGACCTATATCACCAGCCGCGGCCCCTGGTACCACGTCTCGTGGAAAGGCAACGAGGAGCGTTCGGGAGGCGTAGCAGCCAACATCGGCGTGCACTTTTTCGATCTTCTCATCTGGCTGTTTGGCGACGCAAGAGCCGCCGAGGTCCACCTACGCGAACGCGCACGCGTAGCCGGCTTTCTGGAGCTGGAGCGGGCGCAGGTGCGCTGGTTCTTGTCGGTGGAACGGGAGGATCTGCCCTTTTCCTGCCAGCCGGGCGGCCGCACCACCTACCGCTCGCTCCTCGTGGATGGGGAGGAAGTAGAGTTCAGTGAGGGGTTTACCGATTTGCACACGCGAGTGTACGAGGAGACGCTGGCTGGCCGGGGTTTCGGTCTCACCGAAGCCCGCCCCTCCATCGAGCTGCTCTACCGAATCCGCACGGCGCCTTTGCAGCGCCCTACCTGGCCGCACCCCTGGTTGGAGCGCTCTGGTGAGTGACCACGAGGACGGCGTGCGGCGGCCGCGCATCGCCACCGTGGTCGGGGCGCGGCCGCAGTTCGTCAAGGCGGCGGCGGTCACGCCGGCCTTGGCAGCGGCCGGGGTGGAGGAAATCCTGATCCACACCGGTCAACACTACGATTGGGAGATGTCGGCGAGCTTCTTCGCGGGTTTTCGCCTCCCGAGGCCTGCCTATGATCTGGAGGTGGGCTCGGGGAGCCACGGTTCCCAGACAGGCCGGATGCTGGCGCGGATCGAAGAGGTCCTGGTGCGGGAACGACCGCGCCTTGTGGTGGTGTACGGCGACACCAACTCCACCTTGGCGGGGGCTTTGGCGGCGGTGAAACTCCATGTCCCGGTAGCGCACGTGGAGGCGGGGCTGCGGTCGTTCGATCGGCGCATGCCGGAGGAGATCAACCGGGTCGTCACCGACCACGTTTCAACGTTACTCCTCGCTCCCACCCAAGCGGCGGTGGAGAATTTAACGGCGGAGGGCATTACCCAGGGGGTGCTGCGCACCGGCGATGTCATGCTGGACCTCTTGGGACAGTACCAAGAAGCCGTGGAGCGGGCAGTGCCCCAAGAGCTGCAGCGCTTTGGCGTAGAACGGCAGGGGTTTGGCTTCGTAACCGTCCACCGCGCCGAGAACACCGACGACAAAGAGCGATGGGAGAGCATTGTGGAGGCGCTGCGACGGCTCGCCAGCGCTGGGCTACCCATCATTTGGGCTGCCCACCCACGGACGGCGGCGCTGATGGAGGGCTGCAGACTCCCAGGCGTGAAGGTGGTTCCGCCCCTCGGCTACCTGACCACTCAAGCGCTGGTGCGCGCCGCTGCGGTGGTCCTGACGGATTCCGGCGGGTTGCAAAAGGAGGCCGCTTTTCACAGTACGCCGTGCGTGGTGCTGCGGGAGCGGAGCGAGTGGGTGGAGTTGGTGGCGGAACGCAGGGTTCTGCTGGCGGGCGTTGATCCTGAAAAGATCGTTGCTCTGGCTCTGCCGTGGTGGAGCACCCCGCGCCCGCTGGGGGAGCAGGGGGTGGAGGTGGAACCCGCCGCCCAAGCGGTGGCCACGGCCATTAAGAACTTCCTTGGCGGGGGCGGGTGAGCTCCGATGCGGGGGAGGTGCTCGCCAGAAAAGGATACCGTCCCCAGGTCCGGGGCACCCAGCACGGGGTGAAGACTTGTCTGGGTCACCGGCGCAGGGGAAGTGTCAACGGTGCCGTGGCCGGGCCAAACGGCAACGGGAGAGGTGAGGGTCTTGAGAGTCCTCCTGGCGGCCGCCGGTAGCCCACCACCCACCTTCATCGCGCGGCGCATCAATGCCTTGGCTCGACTGGGCGTTGCCGTTTATGCCGCTGGCGGGGAAAAGGTGCCAGCAGGTAGCAACGCTGGCGTCCACTGGTATCGTGAGAGCCGGAGCCCGCGGCGGGGGATGCTGCGCCTGGTGGCGGGTTGCCTACGGCGACCCCGGCGGGCTCGCCGCCTGTTGCGAGGGGGGCACGGCCAATCCCGCGGGTGGTTCTCCTTTTTGGCCAAGCACGCCTACCTCTTCACGATACCTCGCCCAGACCTCATCCATGTGCAGTGGGTAGGATCCGCCGCGGCCTGGCGGCCGGTGGCTGAGGTGTTCGCTGTCCCGTTGATCGCCAGCGTGCGTGGCAGTCAGGTCACCGTTTACCTGCATCGCGGTGAAGAGTATCGGCAGCACCTGGCGCGGTGTTTGGCGGCGGCTGATTCCCTGCACTGCGTTTCTCGCTCCTTGGCTGAGCGGTGCCAAGAGTTGGGCGTGCACCCAGCGAGAATCTTCGTGAACTACAACGGGATCGACTTGGTCCGGTTTTCGCCGGGCGAACCCCGTGCCGCAAAGGAAGGGTTTCGCCTGGTGACGGTGGGGGCGCTGGTGGCGCGGAAGAATCTTTCCCATGCCCTGCTCGCCCTGAAAAGTGTGGCTGGGCGTTGCGGAGACGTGCAGCTGCAGATCGTCGGCGATGGGGAGGAGCGGATCTACCTTCGCCACGCCGCGGAGCGGTTGGGGTTGGGGCAGAGGGTGCAGTTTCCGGGGAATCTGGAGGAGTCACAGATAGCTGCGGTGCTGCGCCAGGCCGATGTCTACCTGTCCACCAGCATGGCCGAGGGACTCGCCAATGCCGTGGTGGAAGCGGCGGCGTGCGGTTTGCCCGTGGTGGCGTACCAGTGCGAGGGGATGGGGGAGATCGTGGAGGAGGCAGTCAATGGTTTTCTGCGTCCTTTTGGCGACGTCGAGGGGGTGGTCGGAGCCCTGTGTCGCCTTGCTGATGATCCCGCCTTGCGGGTACGCATGGGGGAGGCCTCTCGGGGCATCGCCGCGGCCCGCTTCGACCAGGAGGCATGCGCCCAGGCGATGACCGAACACTACCGCCGGATGGTGAACGAGAAACGCCACCATGATTAATCCGACAGCCGCTGCCATGCCGCGGATCCTCATTTACGGCCATGAAATTGGCGGTCAGATGCAACTCTTGGCCGAAGCTCTCCGCGCCCGCGGCGTCCAAGCCACTGCCGCCGCCGTGAACGACGATTTTCGCCGTTTTCGCTGTGACGTACACGTGCTGCCCGAAAAGGGCGGGATACGGCGGGGGATAGCGCGCTGGGCTTTCGGTTTCTTTGCCGTGGCCAGCTACGACGTGTTTCATTTCTTCTGGGGTGTAAGCCTTCTGCACTGGTGGCGCTTCCACCGCTTAGACCTGCCGCTGCTACGTGCCCTCAGAAAGCGGGTGATCGTGCACTTCCGCGGGTTGGACGTGGTAGACATCGGCACCTTCGACGACGCGAGAGCCAGCGCCAGTGGGCCTGGTGGCGTCCCTCACGTACGGCTCAAGAGCCGCCCAGCCCAGGTCAAGGCGATTCGCTCGTGGCGGCGATGGGCGGACACCCTCCTGATTTCCGAACCAGATCTCTGGGACGTGGTGCCCGATGCAATCCTTTCGCCCCAGGTGGTGGACGTGAATCGCTGGCCGCGCCGGGATCCCCCGCCGGGCGAGGGGTCTATCAAGATTCTCCATGCACCCACCAACCGCAGGAAAAAGGGGACCGAGTTCGTGATTCAGGCGTGCGATCAGCTGCGTGCTCGCGGACTGGATGTGCAGTTGCTGCTGGTGGAAAACATGCCCTATACGGCGGTGGTGGAGCTGTATCGCCAAGCCGATATCGCGGTGGATCAGCTGCTTTACGGTTGGCATGGCAAGTTCTCGGTGGAAACCATGTGCATGGGTATTCCCACCGTCTGTTTCCTTCGCGAAGATTTGCTGCGTCATCGCCCGGACCTACCGCTGGTGAGGGCCACACCGGCGACTTTAGCGGACACTTTGGAGAAACTCATCGGCGAACGCCAGTGGCGGCAGCAGCTGGCCGCCGCGGGCCCCGAGTACGTGCGCCGCTATCACTCGGTGGAGGCGGTGGTCACGGACCTGCTGGATATCTACGATCCGAGCGGCGCTCTCGCCCGCTCGGTGGCTTCTACCCCCACGCCGTGAGTGACTTCCAACAGCATGGGCAGCGGCAAGGCGCTGGCGAGTTCTCCCGCTTAGGCCTTTGGTACGTCATCACGGGGGATAGGAAAGGCCAGTTCCGCTCGTGGGAGGTCCAGGGGGACCAGGGGTTGGGGTGGTGCGCCGCGTGGAGCCGGGTGCCGGAGTGTGCGGCGGATGGCGAAACCGAGTGGCTGCTGCTGTGGGACGCTATGCTGGGTCGACCGCCCTTGGACCGGCTCGGGGCGCTCGTCACCGGGAGGGGGGACGTCTTCCACGCCGGCCTTGGCTTGGGGCTCGCTGGATTGCCGAAGCTGTTGTCCCTCATTTGGCCCACGTGGATGTTGGGGGCGGACGCGGATCCCGCCATCGAGTCCAGCTCCTGGCGTCTATCGCTGCGGGCCTGCCTGCTCAGGGCCGAGGTACTCCGGCAGATGGGTTGGCTGCGGGGGGAGTTCGACAGCCTCGAAGCAGCAGGTCTCGAGCTGGGCCTGAGATATCTACAAGGGGGAGTGATTCTTCGCCACACCCCAGCGCTCGTTCCTGCCAGGGAGCCACGGCCTACCCTGCCCCTTCCTTGGCTGGACGAGGTGAGACTGGCAGCCACCGCCGCGGGGCGGAAGTGGGCCGCCTACGCTGTGCTGCGCGCCTGGCAGAAGGGTTGGTGCCGGTGGACGGAAATGCGGCAGGCCTTTGCTTTGCTTCTCTCGGCGGCAGCCCACCCCGAACCGCCGCCCGCAAAGAGGCGCTGGCGGGAACGGCCCGATGGTGCGGCGCAGGGGCCGGCGACAGTTAGCGTCCTCATCCCCACCCTGGATCGCTATCCATACCTGGAAACGTTATTGGACCAGCTCAGCCGCCAGACGGTGGTGCCGCACCAGGTTATCGTGGTGGACCAGACTCCGAAGGAGAGGCGACGGCGGGATCTCCAGGCTCGCTTTCCCGCCCTTCCCCTGGTGTGGATTGAACAAGATGAACCAGGGCAGTGCTCGTCCCGCAACGAAGGGTTGCGCCACGCCAGCGGCGAGTGGGTCCTCTTCCTCGATGACGATGTGGAAGTGCCAGAAAACCTTATCGAGCAACACCTGAGGACAGCGACGGCGTACCAAGCGGATGCGGTGTCCGGGGTGGTAACTGAGCCGGGCCAGCGGGTCGAAAGTGTCCCTTCGGCTCCCCCGCGGCTCAGCAGCGTCTTTCCCGCCGGCAATTCCCTTCTCCGGCGTGCTTGCCTCGTAACATCAGGTCCTTTCGATCTCACTTACAACCATGGCCAACGAGCAGACGGAGACCTCGGTATGCGGCTGTACCTGTCCGGTGCACTCCTGATTTTGGACGCCGCTAATTGCGTCTTGCATCACCACGCACCTAAAGGGGGGCTTCGCACTCACAAATCGAGAATCATAACTCGGGCCGCAAGTAAACGGAGCATTTGGAAGCGCAGCCTGCCGAGTGCTTGGGATTTCTATTTCGCCCTACGCTTCTTTGGACCAGCGGCCGCTCGAGAAAAGCTCCTATTGGCCACCGCGTCGACGCTTACATGCGCGGGGAATCCCGCGAAAAGAGTGCTACGTATGATTGTCGCATTAGGGCAAATACCTTCGACCTGGTACCGTTTGACGAAGTCTCTCAGAAAAGCCACTCAAATGCTGTTGCGTGGTTCCGCATTACCGAAGGACTGTGTCATAGCAGGAGCAAAAAATAAACCATGGAAAACGTTGTGTCAATAGAATTAAGACGATTGTGCGATTTATTATTCGTGAACTTGCGAAACAAAGACAAATTCGATCAGGGACGACGTCGATAAATGTTTCACCAGTTTTTATAACAGGATTTGACAAATCTGGTACAAAATGGCTGATGAATTTATTAAATGCCCATGGTAGTTATTTTTTCAATGCTGCAGGTCAGTTTTTCAATTTTGGCACCGGTGATCAAAAATATCTTGGTACAAAATCTCTTCACGATTATATTAAAGATATTCGTTTTTCTATGTGGATGAAAAAATCCGGAATTACTTGGCTTAGTGAGCGAAATCTTATACGCATGGAAACGATACTAATCCTTGAAGCGATGATGCGAATGGCAGGGAATAAAATACCTGGAGATAAATCTACTGTCCAAGATCATATAAAGATTTTGGAGGTGTTTCCGCACTCTAGGATTATCGTCATGATGCGAGACGTGAGAGACGTTGTCGTATCATATGCTTATCATTTTGAAAGAGGCAGCAAAGGAAGAATTGTTAATAGGCGATTGAATGATGATTTTGTTGAGGATGTGGCGATAGCTTGGCAAACCTACAATGATCATGTGCTTAGTCTAGCAAAGGATAATTCAAATCGCCTCAGAATAGTTAAGTACGAAGAAATGCATGCCAGTGAAAATATTGTCGTCACTGACGTGTTGAAATTTCTCGGGAGTGACGTGTCAGCCGAGATCGTTAGAAGAATGATCGAGACTGCGAGTTTTGAGAAGGTGAGTGGGGGGCGAAAGCCAGCTGATGACGATCGCCCAAGCTCATATCGTACGGGAATCGCTGGGGACTTGGTTAATTATTTCCGCTGAGCAGGTGACTTGCGGTCTATCAACAGGCCGGCTCTACAATGGCGGCGTTGGGTTACAGGTAGGCGGTGCGAGAAACATGCGGTTGCTAATCCACTGCACGGAGTTTCCGCCCGGCCCGGGTGGGATCGGGTCACAGGCGCATGCTTTAGCTCGCTATTTCTTTGGAAAGAGATGGCGGGTTTGGGTCCTGGCGCCGCAAGACCACGGGAGTGTTGACGAGATCTCCCGCTTTAATCGAGCTCAAGATTTCGAGATTCAACCAATCGCACGGCGTGAGCCGGCTGCGGTCGACGGTTTGGCGAGGCTGATAGCGGTAATAAGGGCGATTCGGAGATGGCGCCCAAAGGTAGTGCTGGCCAGCGGGAGTCGGGCGGTTTGGGTGGCTGCTATGGCCTGCGGAGCGGCGAGGGTTCCGTGGGTCGGGGTGGCGCACGGAACTGAGTTAGGTGGTGGCAGGCCCTGGGAGGGCGTGCTAACCCGTTGGAGCTTCGGCCGAGCTGCAGCTGTGGTGTGCGTAAGTCGGTTTACCGAAAGTTTGATACGGGCTAGTTTGCGCGGAGGTCGACAGCAAATTGTGGTCATTCCGAATGGCGCTGCAAGCGAAGATTTTTACCCTGTGTCGGCGGAAGCAGCTTATGAGTTCCGGCATAGGCTCGGTTTGGGGAAAGCGAAAATCCTTTTAACGGTTGGCAGTGTGACCGATCGAAAGGGACAAGATATTGTGATTAGAGCAATGCCCGAGATCCTGAAGACGTGCCCAGAGGTGCACTACGTTATAATTGGTTTGCCAGAGTGTAGAGAGCGTTTTTCGCGAATTGCGGAGGAGGTCGGTGTGTCGATGCACGTTCATTTTGCCGGTCCTCAGCCTCAAGAAAATCTCCGGCTGGCATACAACGCCGCAGATTTGCTGGTGATGACGAGCAGAAAAACCCGCACGGGAGACGTGGAGGGTTATGGTATCGCCGTTATCGAGGGGGCCCTGTGCGGGCTGCCAGCTGTGGTGAGTGGGGATTGCGGGCTGGCGGAAGCGGTGGTTGACGGGGTGACGGGGTTGGTGGTGCCACAGGAGGATCCCCAGGCTACCGCGCAGGCGGTGGTGAGAGTGCTTAAGGACCATAGCATGCGTAGGAACATGGCCGCGCGTGCGAGGGAGAGAGCAATGCGGGAGTGCACCTGGGAGGTGCGGGGTAGGGAGTACGAGCAGCTCCTGAGAGCGCTTGCCGAAGGTGCAGGAGGTATGGAAGCCCCTTGAGGCTCCTGGTCGTTTCCCATACTGCGCACTATTGCGCTCCTCAGGGCGCGGTGGGATGGGGTGCGACGGTGCGCGAGATCAGCGCGTTGGCGAGCCTTTTCGACGAGGTGGTGCACGTGGCCTGCCTGCACCCGGGCACGCCGCCGGCCAGTGCGCTGGCCTATGGATCCCCGGTAGTACGATTAGAGCCGGTACCACCGGCCGGAGGATCACGCTGGCTGGACAAGCTGGGAATTTTGGTGCGAATGCCGGCTTATCTGCGAGCCACGGTGCGCCACCTCCCCAACGTCGACGCGGTGCATGTGCGGGCGCCGGCCAATATTAGCCTGCTGGCAATGGTGCTACTTGCCTTCCTGCGCAAGCCCCAGAAACGGTGGATCAAGTACGCGGGAAACTGGCGGCCGCAGGGTGCGGAACCGTGGTCGTATTGCTTTCAGCGCTGGTGGCTGCGGCACAATTTCGCGCGCGCCCAGGTGACGGTCAACGGCCGGCGACCAGACGATCCGCCTCACGTGTACGCTTTCCCCAATCCCTGCCTTACCGCCGTAGAGTACATCCAGGCCAAAAAAGTGGCCGCTGTCAAGGAGCTCGAGCCGCCCATCACGCTGCTTTTTGCGGGTGCGCTCACGCTCAAAAAGGGGGCGGAGATCGCCGTGGAGACCCTGGCGCAGCTGCGGGCGGGCGGGGTAGAGGCGCGCTTGGTGGTGGCCGGCGATGGCCCGCAACGGGCCGAGCTGGATTCTCGGGTGCAGGCTTTGGGCTTAGAGAGCGAGGTAGAGCTTTTGGGTTTCGTGCCTCACCCCCGCATGGGCGAGCACTACGGGAGAGCGCATTTCGTGGTGCTGCCCTCCCAGTCGGAGGGGTGGCCCAAAGTTCTGGGGGAGGGGATGGCCTACGGTGCCGTGCCTCTGGCCAGTGCCGTTTCGTCCATTCCCCAGGTACTCGAAGAGGCTAGCTGTGGGCGGGCGATTACCTCCTTCGAGCCACACGCCTACGCTGCCGCCATCCGAGAGTACGTGGTGGACCCAGTCTGCTGGCGCCGGGAGGTGCGAGCGGGCAGCGCCTATGCCGAGCGTTTTACCTATGAGGCGCACGTGGAGCGAGTACGCCAGCTGTTGGGGTTGGCGGGAGGTGGCCAATGAGCACGAGCATTTTCCCACATCCGCTGGTGGTGCCAGGGAGCAGGCGCGCCGGGATGCGCCCTGGGTGGAGGGCCGGCAAGGTCGCGGCGCTGGCGCGCCCGCTGCCCCTCTCCCGGGTGCTGTTGTGGTTGGGCGGTCACGCGCTCCTGGGTGTTGTGTGGAAGCTGTCACCCCTCGTGGGTCTGGCCCACGGGTTATTCACCGTGGCGGTGGTGCTCCTGGTTGCGGTGCGCGGCAGCTCCACCGCAGTGGCTGGAGCCGTGCTGTATGTTAGCGCGTTCGAGGTCCTCTGGCGCATGAGCAAAGCGCCGCTGCCCCACCTTTTGGGCATGTATTTGGTAATTCTGGTGTGCACCGTGGCGGCGCTGCGCCGGCGCCGCCTGCCGCCGGTGTTGGCGTGGCTTTACCTGGTGCCTTTGCTCCCCTCGGTGTGGCTCACCTTTGCTTCCATCACGGATTTGGAGCGGGCGCGCCAGCTGGCGGCCTTTAACCTGGCTGGCCCAGTTGCTTTGTTTGCGGTCATTTGGTTCGGCCACAGTGTGCGCGGTATTACGGACGTCTGGCGGGCGGCGACGGTGGCCGGGGGCGCCGTAGCGGCCACCTCGGCGGCGATTCTGGTGGGAATCGCCCAAGCTGAAAAGATTCGTTTCACCACCGAGTCCAACTTCGCCACGAGCGGCGGCTACGGCCCCAACCAGGTGGCCTCGGTGCTCTCGTTAGGGCTGCTGTTGCTGGCGGGCTACCAATGGTTGCGCGGCCATCGCCGCGCCAAACCCCTGCTGTGGGTTGTGCTGGTCGCTTTGGCGGTGCAGACGTTGCTTACCTTCTCCCGCGCCGGGGTGGCGATGGTGCTGGGTGCCATGGTGGGGATGGGACTGCTGCTGCTTAGGCGCCGCGAGATGCGCCTGTTGGTTTTGGCCTCGGCGGTGGGGTTATGGGCGGTGTCCAACTGGGTCTTGGTGCCGGTCCTGGATGATGTGACCCAGGGAGCCTTCGTGGCCCGCTATACCAGTCCGGATGTTTCCAACCGCGACGTCATCGCCAAAAGCGACCTGCAAATCTTCCGGGAGAACCTTCTGGCGGGCGTAGGGCCAGGGATGGGGACCGAACTGCGGGAAACCTTCATGCGCGTCAAAGTCGCTGCCCACACCGAGTTCACCCGGGTTTTGGCGGAACACGGACTGTTAGGCGTGATCAGCCTCCTGGGGCTCATTGCCCTATCGCTGCGCAGCCTGCGCCGCGCCGACAACACCCCCCGGCGCGCCTGGGTGCTGGGGATGTTCACCATGGCATGGTTGTACTTTGCCGTCAACGCCTTCCGCACCGCCATGCCCGCGGCCGCGGTCTTGTTGGCGCTGTTGGTGCTGGCCGGCCAGACCCCACGGCGGGCAGAGGCTGAGGTGGTGCGCGGTAGTCGGGCGGTGGCAGCCGCTTAGTGTTGTGGGGCCCTACAACGTGGTGGGACTTGATAGCCCCAATGAGGTCACCCCGTTGGGGTATGGTGGGTAAAGCCAGCGCCCCCCGGCGCGCTTCTACGGGATCGCCCTTGTCACCCAGCCGCCCGCGTCTGCTGCTGGTGGGCAATTTTTTTCATCGTCACGGCCGCGACGGGCAATACTGCCGGGATCTGGTGGACCAGCTGGTGGGACGTGGATACCCCGTGCTGACCGTTTCGCGTTGGCGCCCACGGCTGCTGCGCTTGGTGGAGATGACGTGGGTGCCATGGTGGCAGCGTCGCAACTTCGACGTGGCGCAGGTTGATGTGTTCAGTGGCCCATCGTTTGTGTGGGCCGAGGCGGCAACGACGATGTTGCGCGCCGCCGGCAAGCCCTTTGTGCTGACGCTGCACGGCGGCGCGCTTCCGGAATTCGCGCGCCGTCACCCACGTCGGGTGGCCCTTGTGCTCCACCGGGCGGCGGCGGTGACCGCCCCCTCCTCGTACCTGGCCAGCACCATGAAGGCGCTCCGCCCAGATATCCAGGTGATTCCTAACGCCCTGGACCTTTCGCGCTACCTCTTCCGTCACCGTCAGGGTGTCAAACCCAACCTCATCTGGTTGCGAGCCTTCCACCGCATGTACGAGCCGGAGATGGCGATCGACGTACTGGCGCGGCTGGCCGGCAAACACCCTGAGGTCCATCTCACCATGGTGGGGCCCGACAAGGACGGCAGCCTAGGGCGGTGTCGAGCCGCGGCGGTGGAACGGGGCGTGGAGGGTCGGGTGGGGTTCGTAGCTGGTGTGCCCAAAGAGCAGGTTCCCCACCTTTTGGCGTCGGCGGACATCTTCCTAAATACCACCACGGTAGACAACACTCCGGTGAGCGTCATCGAGGCCATGGCCTGCGGGCTGTGCGTGGTGAGCACCGACGCTGGCGGCATGCCCCACCTGGTGCGGGCCGGCCAGGAAGCCCTGTTGCTGCCGGTAGGGGATGCGGCGGCCATGGCCGGGGCGGTGGAGCGCCTGCTGCGGGAGCCAGCTCTGGCGGCGCAGCTTTCCTCCCACGCTCGGGCCAAGGCCGAGGGTTTCGACTGGAGCGCCGTGCTGCCGCAGTGGGAGGAGCTTTTGCAAAGGTCCGCGGCCCAACAAAAGAAGACCCCCCAAGGGGCCCGGCGGCGGAGATTCTTGCAAGGGGCGTTCCTATGAGCTGGGTGGAGGTGGCCTACCGTCATCTTCCAGTTTGGCTGCAGAACGCCGCGGTGTCGGCCTACGGGGTCATGTGGCAGCGACGCCGCTTCGGCCCCGGCTTTGAGGCGGCGCTGCGCGCTGCCAAGGAGCGTGAATCCTTCAGCGCGGAGGCGTGGCGGAGGTATCAAACCGAACGACTGCGCCAGCTGATGCGAGTTGCCCTCACCTCCGTTCCTTACTACCGCGACGTCTACCGAGGTCTGGGGCTCACCGAGGATCGTATTGAGCGCTTCACCTTGGAGGAGTTGACCGGGTTACCCTTGGTGGGCAAACAGGAGATTCGCCCCGCACCTCGAAGGTTCGTCTCGGAGCAAGCGGGCACTCTTCACACCTACCTGACCTCGGGCTCCACAGGCACACCGCTGGCTGTCTATATGAGCCCCCGAACCCGTCGTCATTGGCAGGCCCTCTACGAAGCCCGCTGCGTCAACTGGGCCGGCGTCCACCGACGCATGTCCAGGGCCATGATTGGGGGTCGGTTGGTGGTGCCCCGTGGGGTGGCGCGGCCACCTTTTTGGCGCACCAATCGGGTCGAACGCCAGCTGTACCTGTCGGCTTTCCACATTGCGCCAACCACCACGGCGGACTACCTGGCGGCCATCGACGCCTTCGCTCCTGCCTACCTGGCGGGTTACGCCTCGGCGTGGTTCATTCTTTCCCGCTTTGCCCAGGAACAGGGACGGGCAGCCCGCCCCGTCAAGGCGATACTGACCAGCAGCGAAAAGCTCGAACCGTTCATGAGAGAAACCATTGAAGGGGTGTTCGGTGGACCGGTTTTCGATGCGTACAGCGGGGTGGAGGCCTGTTGCCTCGCCTCCGAGTGCGAGTACCACCGCCTGCACGTGAGCCCGGACGCCGGGATCGTGGAGATCCTGGACGACGATGGCCAACCAGTGGCCCCGGGAAAGGCCGGGGAGATCGTGGCCACCGGCTTGGTGAACTTGGATCAGCCGCTGATTCGGTACCGCACCGGGGACGTGGCCTCCTGGTCAGCCGAGGCGTGCCCCTGCGGCCGCGCCATGCCGGTCCTAGCAGCCCTGGAGGGGCGGCTCGAGGACGTCGTCATAGGGCCCGACGGCCGGGAGACCGTCCGCTTTCACGGTCTGTACGTGGGCCTCCAGGGCATCATGGAAGGGCAAGTGGTGCAGGAGGCCCTCGATAGGATCGTGATTCTGGTCGTCCCGGGGCCGAACTTCCGGCCACGGGAGGCGGAAGAGATCCAACGGCGGGTCCGCGCGCGGCTCGGGGAGGTGTCGGTGCGGGTGGAACCGGTGGAGCGCATCGAGCGTACCGCGGCAGGCAAGTTCAAAGCCGTGATTTCCCATGTGCGAAGAAATCCTCCATGAGAATCCTCCTCATCAACCACTATGCCGGCTCCCCCCAGCTGGGCATGGAGTTCCGACCGTACTATCTGGCTCGCGAGTGGCAGAGAATGGGGCATCAGGTGTACATCGTCGGCGCGTCTTATTCGCATCTTCGTCAGGTACAGCCCCCATGTGGGCAGACCTTGGTCCGTGAAACGCTCACCGAGATCCACTACCTCTGGCTTCGTACCCCGTCGTACGTCGGCAATGGGTTAGGGCGCGTGCGTAACATGTTGACGTTTTTAGCGCGGCTGTGGGTCGCGGCGCCGCAGTTGGCCCGGCAACTGAAGCCCGAGGTAGTCATCGCGTCGTCCACGTACCCCGCGGACGTTTTCCCAGCCCAGCGAATTGCCGCCCTGTGCCGAGCCAGGCGGGTTTTCGAAGTCCACGACCTTTGGCCGCTTTCCCCGCGGGTGCTGGGCGGGATGCCGGCGTGGCACCCGTTCATCGTGGCCATGCAGGTGGCGGAAAACCGAGCGTACCGTTGGGCCGAACGGGTGGTATCGCTGCTGCCCTTGGCCCGAGAACACATGGTTCGCCACGGCATGGCGCCGGAGAAGTTCGTGTACATACCCAACGGGGTGGCGGTGGACGAATGGACAAACTCCCGCGCCCCTTTGCCGGAGGAGCATCGGCGCATCCTCTCCCACCTTCGACAGGAGGGAAAATTCGTCGTCTGCTATGCCGGCAGCCACGGTGTGGCCAACGCGCTCGAGTACTTCGTGGAGGCGGCGCCACTGCTGGAGGGCTCACCGGTACACCTGGTGCTGGTCGGCGCTGGCCCCGAAAAGCCCGCTTTGGAGGCACGGGCCCGACGCCTGTCCGCCCAGCGTGTGACGTTTTTGCCGCCGGTGCAACGGCACGCGTTGCCGGCGCTGTTCGCCCTCGCCGATGCGCTGTATCTGGGCTGGCGGAGGTGTGCCCTCTACCGCTATGGGATTAGCCCCAACAAACTCCTGGACTACATGATGGCTGCAAAGCCGGTGCTGCACGCCGTGGAAGCCGGTAACGATCCGGTGGCGGAGGCCCGCTGCGGCCTCACCGTGGAGCCCGAGAGCCCGCCGGCCATCGCCAGGGGCGTTGGGCACCTGCTGGCGTTGTCGCCGCAGGAACGGGCGGCCATGGGCACTCGAGGTCGCACCTTCGTTCTTGAGAAGCACGATTACCGGGTTTTGGCCCAGCGGTTCCTGGCGGCGGTGGCCAGCGGCCAGGTCCAGGCGGTCTAATCCGATGATCCGAACCGTAGACCTCACGATGCTTCCCGACGTAGCTCGCGTACATGTGGCCGCCTTCCCGTCCAGCGCCACCTCGCGTCTGGGCCGCGAGGCGGTGCGGCGGTACTACCTCTGGCAGCTGCAAGGGCCGCACGATCACTGGTTTCGGGGAGCCTGGGTGGATGGGCGGCTGGTGGGGTTTTGCGTGTCGGGGATCTCCCGGGGGGCGCTTTCCGGATTTCTGCGCGCCAACCGCGGCTACTTGACGGGGGCGCTGCTCCTGCGCCCTTGGCTCGTCTTTAACCCCTTCATTCGCGACCGCATGGCCATCGCGCTGCGCTCCCTTGGGTGGCGGCGGCAGGGGGTGGTAGCCGCCGATGGCGCCCTGCCGCCGCCCAGTTGGGGGATTCTCTCCATTGCCGTGGACCCCCAGGTGCAGGGGTCGGGGGCAGCCAAGGCGCTCATGGAGGACGCCGAGGCAGAGGCCCGCCGCCGAGGGTTTTCCCAGATGCATTTGACGGTGGCGGTGGACAACGGGCGGGCGATTCGCTTCTACGAGAAGCTGGGTTGGGTCAAGGTGCCCCAGGGCCGCCGATGGAGCGGGCGCATGATCAAGGTGCTAGAGGCGGACGGGGCGGGGCGTGACCATGGCCGCTGAAGAAGGCCGGAGCTTCTTGCCCTTCGCCCTCCCCGACATTGGCGAGGAGGAGGTGGCCGAGGTGGCAGCGGCGCTGCGCTCGGGTTGGGTGACCACGGGGCCGCGGACGCGCCAGTTCGAAGAACGGTTTGCCGGCTTCCTAGGGAACGAAGTGATAGCTTTGGCGGTGAACTCGGCGACGGCGGGCCTTCACCTGGCGCTGGAGGCGGTGGGGGTGGGGCCGGGCGACGAGGTGATCGTGCCCACGTATACCTTTACTGCTACGGCGGAGGTGGTGCGTTATCTGGGCGGAGATCCGGTGTTTGTGGACAGCGAGCCCGGCGGCTTCAACCTCGACCCGGTGGCAGTGGAGCGGGCCATCACGGCGCGCACCAAAGCGGTAGTGCCTGTCCATTTCGCCGGCCAGGCGTGCCAGATGGCGCCGATCCTGCAGCTGGCGCAGGCCCACGGCCTCAAGGTGGTGGAGGACGCCGCCCACGCCCTCCCCACGGTGTACGAGGGGCGGCTGGTGGGGACCCTGGCGTCGCAGGCCACGGTGTTCAGCTTCTATGCCACCAAGACCATCACCACGGGCGAAGGGGGGATGGTGGTGACCCGGGACGGGGAGCTGGCTCGGCGCTGCCGGGTGATGCGCCTGCACGGCATCGATCGGGACGCCTTCGACCGCTACACTTCCCATCGCCCGGCCTGGTACTACGAGGTGGTTGCCCCGGGTTTCAAGTACAACATGACCGACGTGGCCGCCGCCTTGGGGCTGGCGCAGCTGGCCAAAGCGCGGGCGTTCCACGCCCGCCGCCTGGAGATCGCCCGCCGCTACGACGAAGCCTTTGGCGCACTGCCGGTGGCACTGCCGCCGCGGCCCCAGCCCATGGCCGACCACGCCTGGCACCTGTACGTGCTGCGCCTGACGGCCGACGCGCCCCTTACCCGGGACGCCTTTATCGCCGAGATGTCCCGGCGCGGTATTGGCACCAGCGTGCATTTCATTCCTCTCCATCGCCACCCGTACTGGCGAGAAACCTACAGGCTGGCACCGCGGCAATTCCCCCACGCCGAGGCGGCGTACAGCGGTGCGGTGAGCCTGCCCCTCTACACCAGGATGAGCGATGAGGACGTGGCCCGAGTGGTTGGGGCGGTGAGGGACGTGTTGGGGCGATGACCGGCACGCAGTGGGAGAGGGAAGGATGGGAACCACGCCGGGGCTTGCCGCGCTGGTTCGAGGTGGCGGTGGCCACCCTCGGGCTGATCGTCGGCGCGCCGCTGCTGGTGGCGGTGGCGGTGGCGGTGCGGCTGTCATCACCGGGGCCGGTGCTGTTTCGCCAGGAGCGGGTGGGCCGAGGCGGGCGGCTCTTCACCATGTACAAGTTTCGTACTATGGTAGTCAATGGTGGCGGGCCGCACGTGACGGCCAGCGGTGACCCTCGGGTGACCGGGGTAGGCCGCTGGTTGCGCCGGCTCAAGCTGGACGAGCTTCCTGAACTGGTGAACGTCCTACGGGGCGATATGTCGCTGGTGGGTCCGCGGCCGGAGGTGCCGCGCTACGTGGATCTTGCCGACCCCTGCTGGCAGGTGGTGCTCCAGGTGCGGCCGGGGATTACCGACCCGGTGACGGTGCGGCTGCGGCACGAGGAAGAGCTTCTGGCGGCCCAGGGCGGCGATCCGGAGGTGTACTATCGGCAGGTGCTGCAGCCGGCCAAGCTGCGCGGGTACGTGGAGTACCTGGAAGGTCGCACCTGGCGGAAAGACTTGGGCGTGTTGGTGCAAACGGCGCTGGCGGTGGTGACTCCGCCGCGGCGCGGCGCGCGAGCCTGCGAACCCGTTAGGGCTTCCTCCCCGAACGGCGGGTAGGCTAAGCGAACCATGAACTTGCGGCTTTCGCCTCCGCTTCTCGAGATCAGCCCGGAGCTGCTATGGGTCCTCACCCGAGCCTTGGCGCCAGCGGCGGCGTGGCCGCCACAGCCGGTAGATCCCCGGCGGGCGTGGCGGTTGGCGCAAAGGTTGGACCTGGCGTGTCGCATCGGCTGGCGGATGCCGCGCCCTCAGCTGGTTGCCGAGGTGGGTGAGGAGGTGGCGAGCCGCTTCACCTCGGCGTATCACGACGCCGCTGCGTCGGCAATGGTCATCAACGCCGTGGCCGTGGAGGTGGCCGAGCGTCTCCACCGTGCCGGGGTGGCCGCCGTGCTGCTCAAGTCCAACGCGCTGGCCCTTGCGGGGTACACCCCGGTGGGCGCGAGGCGTTACACAGACGTAGATGTTCTCGTGGCCGGTGGCCAGGCGCAGCGGGCGCGGGCGTTGTTGCAAGCCGATGGGTACCGGTGCACGGATCGGTGGGACGGCGCCCATCAGCTCTCGTCGCTGTACCACCCCAGCCGCGTGATGGTGGAGATCCACACCCACGTCAAACACATGCGTCTGATGCGGGGCGGCGGCTGGGCGGGCTTTGAAGATCTACAACGGGCGGGACACTTTCGCCCGCTTGCGCATCCGACGGGCGCTATGGTTCCGGCTCCTGCCTTTCTCGCTGGCCACGCGCTGATCCACGGGCTGGTCCATCACTGGCGGCAGGTGGGCGACTACCCCCTGATGCGTCTGCTGGGTGATTTGGAGGACTTGGCGTCCCACTGGGGGGACGACCCTCCGCTGGCCGAAGCCGTGCAGCCTTGGTTGGCCGCCGAAGGGGTGGAGCCGCAGGGGCGGGCGGTGTTGGAGCTGCTGGACCTCCTGGGCGCGGGCGGGGGCACGGCGGCGGCCGGCCACATCCAGCGGCTCGGGGATAACCTCTTCTTGCGGCACGTATTGGCCTGCCAGTTCGACCGCGCGTACCAGGATGCGGTGCGCGCCGTGGCGATGTTGTGGGTCGACACCAACCGGTCCTGGATCGGGGCCATGGCGCGCAAGGTGCGCAATCGGCTCCTCTTGACCGATGCCTCCCTGGCGCGCCGCTACGGGCCGGGGGGGGGGCGGGGCCGGCAGGCGCTGCTTCGCCTCCTGCGTCCGGTGGAGCTGCTTTTCAAGTTCTTTGGCCTGCTGGCGCGGTACGCCACCTACCGGTGGCGCGCCTCAAAGTCGCGCACTTTAGGGCTCGGCGGCAGTCCAGGTAGCGTCCTCTGACCAGCTGCGGTTCCTATGGGTCACCAGGGTGTTCTGCAAGGTGCGCGCGGCTGTTTGTCCAAGGAGCGGGCAAGCCGGAAAGCGTGCAGAAAATTAGCGGTTCGGCAGGGTTAGGCTGTGGGTGCGATGCCCATGGGGAGTTGACTGTGGATGACGCTAGGCGGTCAGGTGTCGCGCCAGCGTGTCGACAAATTGGACAACGTCGCGCTTCGCGGTGGCCTCGTCCACCTCGAACTCCTGGCGCAGCGCCGCGACCAGTTGCTCCTCCGACCGCGCGCCCCCTTTGATGGCCTCGACGAGGAAAACCGCGGTCTCGTTCAACGACAGCACCTCGAGCCCGTCAATCAGGAGCAGGATACCGGTTTGGTCGGCCAGTTTGGTATAGGTGACCTGCTCTTTCAGGAGGAGCTCGGCGATGTGCTCAGTGGTGGTCATAGTCGTGTCCCGCCCGCGACAAAGTATAGCCCGACACCCTGGCCATCGTCGAGGGGTGCTGGCGGGCTGAGGGGCGTGGACCCGGGGGAGGGATAGGTGGGGGGGATTCTAGGAGTGCTCGGCGGCGTGCCGTCAGAGGAGGCGGTCACGCGGCTTCAAGCTATGGCCAGCCGGTCGCCGTACCGAGGCGCCGTGCGCGTTGCGACGGCCCGGGGAGCGGCGGTGGCGGTCCAAGAAGCGGGCGGCGACGCCGATCTGTGGAGCGATGCTGACCACATCTTCGCGGTCCATGGCTACCTGGGCAACCGCAAGGAGTTGGGCATTCGGTTGGGCCTGGACGGTGACGAAACGACCTCCCTGGCCCACTGGTTAGCCCTTGCGTGGACGCGAGTGGGCGCCGACCTGGTGCCCCTGGTGCGGGGCGAGTTCGCGCTGCTTGTCTTTGACGTTTCTACGCAGTCGGTGCTTCTTGCGCGGGATGTGGCCGGTCTTCGGCCACTGCACCTGGCTGCCGGTGATAAAGCACTGCTGGTGGCAAGCGAGGTGAGGCAGGTGTTGGCAGGACTCGGCGGTGTGCCCCGCCTGGACGAGGTTCGCCTGGCGTACTGGCTGGCCGGCGTGCTGGAGTCCACGGGGCGGACGTTCTTCACCGGGGTTCGCCACGTGCTTCCGGGCCGCTTGCACACCTGGGAGGTTGCCCCCTCGCCGGTGTGTCGCCAGTCCACCACGTACTGGGAACCACCTGCGACGCAAAGCGACCATCGGGTAAGCAGCAGAGAAGTCGTCGTGGCCCTGCGTGACCGTATGACGACGGCTGTCTCCCGCAGCATCCCTGACGGGCCGTTTGCGGTAGCCGTGAGCGGCGGGCTGGACTCATCGGGGGTCTGGGTTCTCCTTGACCTCCTCCACCGGCAAGGGGACCCCCGCGCCGGCTTAGGTCGGGCCTACTCGCTGGGCTTTCCAGGGCTGCCGTGGGACGAAACGGACTACATTCGACTGGTGCACGGTGTCGGCAGCCGCGGCGACGGGGTTATTCTCGACGGGCGCGTGGTCTGCCTGGCCGATGGGCTCACCCAGCTCCTGGCGTCCCTCGATTGCCCGGCCATGCCGACCCTGCTCCACCTCGCCCTGGTGGCCCGCAGCGCACTGGACGACGGCCGGCGGGTGTTGCTGCTGGGCAGCGGGGGGAACGAGTGGTTGTCCGGGGACCTCGTCTACCTTCAAGAAGAGCTCCTGGCCGGCCGGCTCCTCACCGTCATTGCCGATCTGTTGCGCCTTCAGCTCCCCGCCAGCCTCTCGCGGCGAGGCCTGGCGCTCCGAATCGTGGGCAACATATCTAGAACTCGGCGGCGACGCGCCGGCGTGACGCCAGCGTGGCTGTCGGAACCTTACCGCGGGGAATTGGATCAGGTGACGCAGGAGGATCCTCTCTGCGTGCTCGGCGGGCGGCGCCTGTTCCGTAGCAACCGCGAGCGAATGCTGCGGAACCTCCGCGTCCATCAGGCTGGGTCCCTGTTGGGCCGCGAGCAGTATGCCGCCCAGCTTGGCGTCGAACTGCGCCATCCTCTTTTCGACTTGGACTTGATGGCGTTTTGCTTCACCCTCCCGGGGCGGGTCTTCGTAGGGGGCGTGAGGCCTCGTCACTTGCAGCGCTCGGCACTTGCCGATCTCCTCCCGGCGCGAGTCCGCGACCGCAGGGAGCAGAGTTACCTCACCGATCTTGTCAACCGGGAGATGCGGCAGGTGTGGAACGCGTTGCCGCGCCGCGCCAGAGACTGGAGTCTCGTTGCGCGGGGTATTGTGGATGCCCGGGGGCTTGACAATCTGCTGGACCGGTACTATACTGAACACAAGTTGTCGGGAGCGATGGTCTCAGTCGCTGTGAGTGAATGTTTCGTTCGTGCGTTTCCGGGAGAGTGAAATCACCCGAACAGGCGTGAAAGGAAAGGAGAAGGGTATATGGAGAAGAAGGAGAAACCTGAACGGCGCACGTACGTAGCACCGGTCATTGAGGTGCGACCCCTCACACAGGTCGTCCGCGGGGACGAGGGTACCGCCCTCGACTACTTCGCCGAGAGGGCACGGCCCGATTAGCGGGAGTCGCGCGAGCCGCTGGGGCCCAGGTGCGTTTGCTGTGAGCAACCGAGAAGGCCAAGCAAGTGCGGGGTGCTAAAGAAAAAGTTCAACTACAAAGGGGGAAAGTTATGAATAAGAAGAAGGTAGTGTTCGCCGCCATGGTGCTACTGATCGCCAGTGGGGCTGTAGCCCAAACACGGGGGGGGCTGGTGGGCCCGCCCATCGGCAACTTCGGGCCCGTCGGCCCGACCTCGGAGTTTGACCTGTATGGGATCACCAATGAGCCGTCCGGCCCGCTGGTCCTGGGCGACTGCACGTCGTCGGCGTGCCAGTTTAGCGGGTTGGAGGAGGCCGTCTGGGCGCGGAACCTCCGCTTCGGGACCTCGAACTGCAACAACAGCATCAATAATACTTTCGTCACCGTGCTCAACCGCACCTTTACGCCGGTGTTGGGTGCCCAATACCTCAGCGTTACTTTCACCGCCCAGGCGGGTATCAGCAACCACGTGGTCGGTTCCCTGCCCCATGGTCTCACGTTGCGATGCACCGTCAGTCAGGGCTCGAGCACACTGCCGTGCCCCGGTACCTGGGCATTGCCGTTCTTGGTGCGCCAGGGTATCCCCTCCTTGGGGGGCCGCAACGGTGCGCTGGCCTACGTCAGCTACCACGGCATGATCCAGCTCCATAACGACTATGACCCTGTGACCGTTAAAATCGAGGTGCGCTCCAGCGATACCTCGAATACGGTCATCGGCTCGCTGTGCTACCCCTTCGCCGAACTGGTCCAGCACTACAGCCCGAGTTCGTGAGGCGCGCAGGCGCCACGGCGCTGTGAAGGAGGGCGGCGGGCCTTGTCCGCCGCCCGATCACTTCATGATTCTCTCCTGCCCCCACGTGCCAGTGTCAGTTCGGTTAGAGGGGGTCCCTCCGGACCTTTTCGAACGGCTGACCTGTCAACTCCTGGTTACGGCCACCGGGGAGGAGGGCGGCCCCTTGCCCCACGGGCCATGCGTCCACCTCGTCGAGGATCAGTCGCTGCGGCCGTCTTCCTGGCGCCGCCGGCCCTTCCGCGTGGTGCGGCGCGCAAGGGGCTTCGAGGCGCAGGTGGGGGGGGGCCGTTTGCAATTGGGACCGGGGACCACCGTTGCAGTGCGAATTCCACCTGGGCTCTCGCGGGAAGCCCTGCGCAACACCGCCCTGCCGCTACTGCGCGCCGCCGTGTTCCGGGCCTTTGCCGAACAGGGGTTCTCGGTGCTCCACGCGGCGGCTTTCGAGGTGGCTGAACGGGGCTTTCTGGTGGTGGGCGAGAGCGGCACGGGCAAGTCGACCCTGGCGATGTTGGCGCTGCGTGCCGGCGGACGTGTGGTCTCGGACGACAGCGTTCTGATGGGGCCGATCGTTGGAGGGCGGCCTGGCGTTGCCGCCTTTCGCAAAGACGCTGTGCTTCGCGACGCCGGCGAGAGGATCATCCCGCCGGTACTGCGGGGTCGGTTACACCGCGCGCTGGTGGACGGCATCGAACGCCCTGTGCTGGCTCGTGCCCGGGCGCCCGAGGCGTTCGCATCGACGGTGGTACCCCAACGGCTGTTCATCTCACGAGTGGACCGCCGCCTGCGGGGTTCGCGCTGCCGCCGCACCACACAGGCCGATGCCCTGGCCGCGCTGATCGCGGCCTCCTCGCCGTTATTCCTGGCACCCGAGCTGGGTGGGCTGCGCGCCCGTCTGCTGCCTGTTTTGGCCGCGACGGTGGGAGCATGCGCGGCGTACCGCGTGGCGCTCGGCCGGGACGTCCTCGCCGATCCCGACGCCGTAGCCTCCCACTTGTTTTCGCGTAGCCCATTGGCGGCGGTGGGGCGAGGGAACGCGGCGTGACCGAGGGTGAGGTACCCGAAGGCGGCCTGGTCCCGACGTACCTGTCGGACGCTTTACCGCCGTCCCCCAGGTGGGTGAACGTCTTCATCATCGGTGCGGCGCGTTCCGGATCCACGTGGCTGCAGGCGCTGTTGGGCGCTCATCCGCGGATCGCGACGACGGTGGAATTGAGTGTGTTTCACCGTTTTGTCGGGCCGTGGGTGGAGGCGTGGCAGTTCGAAGAGAACGTACTGGCTGCCAGCGGGGTGCCTCAGGGCCTCCGCTACGTGATGAGCGAGGCCGAATTTCGCGCCTTCCTGAGCAGTTTCGTCCACACCTGCTACCAGCGCGTGTTCGAGCGCCGTCCTGGTGCCACACACGTCCTTGACAAGCAGCCTGGCTACTCTCCCCACGTTCGCCTCATCGACGAGATGTTGCCGGGCGCTCGCTTCATCCATCTCGTCCGGGATGGCAGGGACGTGGCGGTGTCGATGCGCAACGCCGGGCCGTCGATGGCCTTCGGGCCTGTGACGGCGGGCTCGGCGGCGCGGTTGTGGGCCAAGGCGGTACGTGACGCGCGCGTCGCCCGGGGCTTTGGGGACCGCTACCTCGAAATCAAGTACGAGGAGCTGCTCGCCGATACTCTATCGGTGTTGGCGAGGATTTTTGACCATTGTGGTGTGGCCGCCTCCCCTGAGCAGATCCAAGCCATTGTCGAGAATTATTCTTTCGAGCGTATGAAGAGTCGGCGCGCTACCGCCGATCCACAGGTCCTCGCCCACCCCCGGCACTACCAACGCGGCGGGACCGGCCGCTGGCGGCAGGAGCTCTCCTTGGGCGAGCGCTATGAGGTGCACCGCGCGGCGGGCGATCTCCTCGTCGAGCTCGGGTACGCCACCGCCAACTGGTGGGGGGCGACGGTGCTGGAGCGAGGGGCAGCGCCGCTCCTGGCGTTGGGGGAACGCGCCAAGAGGCGAATTGCCCGGTTCGCCTCACCGGCGCGGGCGGGGGCGAGGTGAGTCGTCCCTTTTCCCCTGCTGTGGGGTTCTTGCTCGCCGAAGCAGAACTGGGAGTGGGCGGCTGACGGTGGTGTGGCGGCAAGTCCGACAAAGGCTAGGCGGTGCAATCTCGCAACTCCCGAACGTGGCGAGGAGCCTCCGCATTGCCTGGGAGGTGTCGCCGAAGCTGACCCTGGCCTGGGCCGCCCTCATCGTGGTGCAAGGTTTGCTCCCCGTCGCCATGGTGTACCTGGTTCGGGCCACGGTGGACAGCCTGGTCGCCGCCGCGGGCCGCGGCACGGCGTGGGCCGTCGTGGGAGCGCCGCTAGGTTACGCCGTCCTGATGGCTGTAGTGTTGCTGCTGTCCGAGGTGCTCGGTGCGGTGATCCGCTGGGTGCGAACGGCCCAGACGGAAATGGCCAAGGACCACATCTCGTCGCTGGTGCACGAGCGTGCGGTGGCGGCGGATCTGGCTTTTTACGAGTCGCCGGAGTACTTCGACCTCCTCCACCGGATTCGCTGGGATGTGGCCAACCGGCCCATGGCGCTGCTGGAAAACGTGGGGTCCATCGCGCAGAACTGCCTCACGTTGGTTGCCATGCTGGCGGTGCTGCTGCGCTTCGGGGTGGCGATCCCGCTGGCGCTGGCGCTGTCCACGCTGCCGGCGCTGTACGTGGTGGTGCGCTACGCCCTGCGCGAGTATGAGTGGAAGCAGCGGGTGACCGCCGACGAGCGCAAGACCCACTACTACGAGTGGGTGCTCACCAGCCTGGAGAACGCCCAGGAGGTGCGCCTGTTCGCCCTGGGGGATCACTTCCGGGAACGCTTCCGAGCCCTGCGGGCGCGCCTGCGGGGGGAGCGGCTGGCGCTGGTCAAGGACCAGGGGTTGGCGGGGATCGCAGGCGCCGGATTTGGCCTGGTCATCCTGGGCGGCGCCATGGCGTTGATGGTGTGGAAGGCAGTGTCGGGGGCCGTCACCCTGGGCGAGGTGGCGATGTTCTACCAGGCCTTCTCCCAGGGTCAGAAACTCATGCGCTCGCTGCTGGAAAGCGCTGGACAGATGTACTCCAACACCTTGTTTCTGAGTAACTTGTTCCAGTTTTTGGACCTCAAGCCTCAGGTGGTGGACCGGCCGGGTGCGATGGCGCCGCCCCCCCTGCGACAGGGGGTGCGTCTGCGGGATGTCACCTTTACCTACCCCGGGGCCGAGCGGCCGGTGCTGGAAGGGTTCAACCTGGAGATCCCAGCGGGGACGGTGGTGGCCATCGTGGGCTCCAACGGCGCCGGCAAGACGACGCTCATCAAGTTGCTGTGCCGGTTCTACGACCCCGACCGGGGGGCGGTGGAACTGGACGGGGTGGACCTGCGGGAGCTCGATTCTGTCGAGCTGCGGCGGCGCATCACGGTACTGTTTCAGCAGCCGGCGCGGTTTAACGCCACGTTGGCCGAGAACGTGGCCCTGGGCGATGTGCGGGCGAGGGCAGATCGCGCTCGGATCGAGGCGGCGGCGCGGGCCGGGGGGGCCCATGAGGCGGCGTTGAGTCTGCCCCACGGGTACGACACGCTCCTCGGGAAATGGTTCAAGGGGGGTGCGGAGCTGTCGGTGGGGGAGTGGCAGCGGGTGGCGCTGGCCCGGGCGTTTTACCGCGATGCGCCGCTGGTGCTGCTGGATGAGCCCACCAGCGCCATGGACTCCTGGGCCGAAAACCAGTGGATGGCCCGCTTTCGCGAGCTGGTGCGGGGCAAGACGGCGCTGATCATCACCCATCGGTTTACCACCGCCATGCGCGCCGACCTCATCCACGTTATGAAAGACGGGCAGATCGTGGAGTCGGGGACACACGCGGAGCTCCTACACGCCGACGGTCTCTACGCCCAATCGTGGCGCGCCCAGATGGCCGGCGCAGCAGGGACCGGGTAGCGCCCACCCGCGCGGCCGAAGGGCTGCCCACACCGACGCGGTCACGCCTTTGGAGCGCGGGCCGGCAGGCCCGCCCTAGGAGCGCAGTCGACCGGGCAACCCCCCGACCCGTCCGGCCGGGCTGCGGCCCCGCGGTCCAGCCGCAGGACCGCTTCTGGAGGGCCACCGACCCAATCTAACTCCCTTGGCGTTTCCAGGGCGCTAGGTGCGCGGGCCTGCCGGCCCGCCCCGCTTGGGTGTTGGACGTGTAGAAGCACCGCCCACCTTGCGGGGCTTTCCAGGCGCCGCGGTCCAGGCGCACACGGGGCGCCCAAGGGCCTGGCTGCTACAGGGCGCAGACTCCAGCTCAGCTCCACTGGTGCGCCGTGATGGTTGATTATGGAGCAATCGAATGGTAAATTGAATTTCGATGTCGCTGGACTGCTGAGGATCGGGGACCAGGTGGGAGCGGCGAAACCTTTTTCGTTGAGCGCTGGGGCGGTGCTGCGTTCGCCCTGGCGGCACGTGCTGCTGCTCGCCGTTGACGGCGCCCTCGCCGCTGGCAGCCTGTGGCTGGCGTTCTTCCTCCGGTTCGAGGGTGAGGTTCCAAGCCCCTACGCCAGAACCGTGCCGCAGCTGTTGGCGGTGTTGGTGGTGGGGCGCCTCTTCTCGGTGGCGCTGTTTCGTGCGCACCGCTGGTCGTTTCGTCTTTCGGGGCTGGCCGACGGGATCCGGGTGGCCAAGGCGGGTGTGGTGGGGACGCTGCTGTTTCTCGCCGGACTGTACGTCTTCCAGCTCAAGGTGCCGCCCCGCTCGGTGTTGGTGATGGAACTGCTGATGTCGCTGGCAGCCATGGCGGCGGTGCGTTTTTCACCCCGTTACGCCCAGGTGGCGATGCTGGATTGGGGGCGCGGCCGCCACAACGGCGGTCCGCTCCGCACCCTGATCGTAGGGGCCGGTGCCGCCGGGGAAGGGTTGTTGCGGGATTTGCAGCGCTCGGAGGAGCACAACTACCGCATCGTCGGGTTCGTCGACGATGACGTGAGCAAGCACGGCGTGTTGGTGGGCGACCGGCCGGTGTTGGGTTCCATCGACGATCTCCCGCGTCTCATCGCCGAGCATCGCATCGGCAAGGTGCTCATCGCCATCCCCCGCCTGCCGGCGGTGCGCGTCCGCCACATCCTCTCCCTGTGCTCCCAGTCCAACGTGCGCTTCAAGATTCTCCCCGTGTCGTTCGTCTACCTGCAGGAGCGTGTGAGCGGCTCCCTGCTGCAGGATCTCACCCCTGAGGACCTCCTGCCCCGCGAACCGGTGAGCTTCTCGGATGGGTACCGGTCGCTGGATCTGCGGGCGAGGACCGCCCTGGTCACCGGCGGGGCCGGCTCCATCGGCAGCGAGATCAGCGAGCAGCTGATCAAGGCTGGGCTCGGCCGCCTGGTGATCGTGGACATCAACGAGAACAACCTCTACCTGCTGCAGCGGCGTCTGGAGAGGATGCGAGCGGACGCCACGGTGATCGCCGAGGTGGCGGATCTGCGCGATCGCGGTCGGGTGACGGCGCTGTTCCAGCGTTACCGCCCCCACGATGTCTTCCACGCCGCGGCCCACAAGCATGTGCCCCTTATGGAGGCGGCCCCCTGCGAGGCGGTGAAGAACAACATCGTGGCGACCCGCATTGCCGCCGAGGCGGCAATTGCCGTGGGGAGCGAGCGCTTCGTGTTTATCTCCACCGACAAGGCGGTGCGTCCCTCCAGCGTGATGGGCGCCTCCAAGCGCGTGGGAGAGATGCTGGTGCGAGCGCTGGGGCAGCGTTCGAAGACGCGGTTCTGCGCCGTACGTTTCGGCAACGTGCTGGGCTCTGCCGGCTCGGTGGTGCCCATCTTTCGCGAGCAGCTGGAGGCGGGGGGGCCGATCACCGTCACCCATCCGGAGGTGCGGCGGTACTTCATGACCATCGGCGAGGCGGTGGGTCTGGTGCTCAAGGCCGCCTACGGCGACTACGGCGAGCTGTGCGTGCTGGACATGGGCGAGCAGATTCGCATTCTGGATCTGGCCCGGCACATGATCACCATGACCGGCCGAGTCCCCGATGTGGACGTAAAGATCGAGTTCACCGGCTTGCGCCCCGGCGAGAAGCTGTTCGAGGAGCTGCTCACCGAAGAGGAGGAGAAAACCTCCCAGGTGGCCCACAAGGTATTCGTGGCGTCCAGCCCGGCGCCCCCCCTGGATCTGTTGGAGCGCATCGACGAGCTGGCGGCGGCGGCAGCAGCAGAGGACGCTCGGCGCGTGGTGCGATTATTACGCGAACTGGTGCCCAGCTACGGCAAGCCCATGCTCGCCCAGGTGGGGCGGGTGGCGGCCAAGGAGAAGAGCCCAACCGTAGCCTAGCCTGCTGCTCCCGTGGTGGATCTTGAGGAGGGCGCCTGCGGGCGCCTTTTTTCGTGTTGGGCGGGGCCCCAGGGAGCCGCGGCGGGACCCTCCAAAGGACGGTCACGGCAGCGAAGACGGGAACGGTCACGGCCACGGCCGGCGACGCGGTCACGGTCCCTGGTCACGGGCGGCGGGGCTGTCCTGGGAGCGCGGGCCCGCAGGCCCGCCCCTCGAGGGCGATGGACGTTCCCGAGCCCCCCGCCCCACCGGGCGGGGTCTCCAGGCCCCACGGTCCGGTGGGCGCAGACAGGCGGCGGCTACATCTCCGGGGGGACGGGGATACCCAGCAGGGGTTCCAAGATCTCGGCGGCGGTGGCGGCGAAGAGGCGGAAGACGGCGCGGCGCAGGGCGCGGGTCTCCTGGTCGGTGGCGTGCAGGACTGGGTGCTCGTGGTAGAGCTTGTGGAAAAGCTGCGCCAACTCCCGCGCGTGCCCGGCCAGGAGGGAGAACTCCAGCGCCGCCGCGGCCTTGGCCACCATGTCCGGGGTGCGGGCGCAGGCGAAGACGAGCTCCCACAAGTCGTCGGGCACCACGGCGGCTGCAGCGGCGGCGGCGTCACCCTCGGCAGTGCCAGCTACGCCGGCCGCCTCCAGCTTGTGGAAGATCTTGCGGGCGCGCACGGCGGAGTACTGAAGGTACGGCCCGGTGTCCCCCTCAAACCCCAGTGCCTCCTCGAAGTCGAAGGCCAGCACGCGGTTGCGCCCTTGGCGCAGCATCTGATAGCGCAGTGCCCCGGTGGCGATGGCGCGGGCCCGCTCGCTGATGGCCTCCGGCGACAGTCCATGCCCCTCGTCCAGACGGGCCGAGACTGCGGCGACCGCCTCCTGCTCCAGGGTGTCCAGCAGGGCGTCGGCTTTGACGCCAATGCCCCGGCGTCCGGACATCTCCACAAACGGCTTGGCCAGGTCTTCGGGGGAGAGGCCGAAGCTGGCTCCTTGCGAGCTCTCCAGACGCCGGACGGCGGCGGGGGTCAGCGCCACCATCTCGTAGGCAAAGTGGATGGAGTTGTCGGCGGCTTCGCGGTGGCCCAGGGTGCGGATGGCTTCGCGGACCACCTTCTGGGGGTAAGACTGGCGCACGTCGATGACGTTGACGACGCGCTGGGCGGCGCCGAAGGTGGCGGCGCTGGGGGCATCCCCAGCGTCGGCCGAGGTGCGCATGAGGACGCCGTCGCCCTCGCCGTACACCACCGGCGAGGCGGGACCCGCGCGGCGGAAGCGGACGAAGGGCCGGTAGCCGAAGTCGTGGAGCGAACCGTCGGGGTCTTTGAGCAAGCCGAGCTTCCAAAGTTGGTAGGCGATGTCCTTGGCAGTGTACGTGACGGTGCCGTTGGAGCGCACCAGGATCTTGTCGGCGTCGGCCAGGCCGGCGAACTCGGGGGAGTCGGCGAGGGAGAACACCCAGCAGCCAGCGTTCTTGCCTTCGCGCTCCAGGCGGATGGCGCCGGACTCCTGCAGCAGGTCGAAGGCGCGCTGCCAGAAGCCGCGGCGGAGGATGTCCGATTCGTGGGGGAGCAGATCGTACGCGATGCCAAGGCGCCCCATGGTGCGCAGGTGGCAGTGGAGGTTGGCCTCGGCGACGGTGGCAGCGAGGCGGGCGATGGCGGGGGCCTGCTCACCGACGGGCGCCACCAGGGCGGCGACGGCGTCGTGGAGGGTGAGATCAGGGGGGAAGCCGCCCTCAATGGCGTGGAGCACCTCCGCCCGGTACCCGGCGAAAGCCGGATCGGCGTCGTAACGGCGGGTGACGAGGGGGTAAAGCTCCCAGCACAGGTCGTCGAAGTCCGGGTTGTTTCCCACCAGCTGCCCGGCCGCGGCGCGCGCCGCCAGGGTGGCCAGGACGCCGGCGCGCGTTCCGCCAGCTTCCGGCCAGAAGGGGGCCACCGTGCGGGCCAGCTCCTCCTCCGGGAGGTAGAGAAAGCCCACCACCACGTCGGCCACCTGCACCCCGGTGTCGTCGATGTAGTTTTGAACTTCCACCGGGTACCCCAGCCAGCGCAAGCAGCGCACCAGTACGTCGCCCAGCACGGCGTTGCGCAGATGCCCAATGTGAGCCGCTTTGTTGGGGTTGATGTTGGTGTGCTCGACGATTACCTTGCCCCGCTCTGCCTCGCCGCTGGTCCCCGGCGCGAGACCGGCGGTCAGCAGGTGGGAAAGGAACGGGCCGCGCCGCAGGCGGAAGTTGACGAACCCGGGCCCCTCGATGCGCGGGGCGGGGTCGAGGACGTCGGCCAAAACCCCTGGGGCGGGCACCAAGTGGGCCAGCACCTCCTCGGCCACCGCCCGCGGCGGCCGGCGCAGCACCTTGGCCAGAGGCAGCGCGCCCGCCCAGGCCAAGTCGCCCAGCTCTCGCCGGGGCGGGATCTCGATGGTCACCTTTGGCGCTGCGATCCCCAGGTGCTGCTCCAGTACGTCGGCAATGGCCCGCCCCAAGGCGCGGCGCACCTCCTCCAGCATCACCACCTCCCGGGCGGTGCATTGTAGCGGATGCTGCCCATGGCCGCTTTCTCGCGGGCGTTGGCCACCCCCACCGGTCTTCGGCCGCCCTGGTGGGCGGCCGCTAGGCCCCGTCCACGGTCAACAAGGCCAGCACGTCTTCAGGGTTCTTGAACGGCGGGATGAGGTAGATCCCCTGGGCGTAGCGGGGCGCCTGCTGGGCGAGGGCGAGGGCGCGCTCGTGGCCCACGCGGGGGGCGTCGGCACCGGCGCGGTCCAGGGCGGTGAGCAGATCGTCGGGGACGGTGATGCCCGGCACCTCGTGGTGCAGGCGCAGCGCCAGGCGCAGCGACGACAATGGCCAGATGCCCACCAGGGCGGGCAGCGGCAGGGCGCCGCCGCAGGCGTCCAAGAGACGCTCCCACGGCTCCCACGAGAAAAACACCTGGCTCATGAGGAACTGCGCCCCGGCATCGATTTTGCGCCGCATGCGGTCGATTTCGTGGGCGAGGTCCGGGGCGTTGGGGTTGACGGCGGCACCGATGCAGAAGGCGGGAGGGTCGCCGATGGGGTTGCCAGCGCAGTCCACCCCTTCGGCCATGCGCGCGACGGCGCGGATGAGCTCGAAGATGTCCACGTGGTAAACGTCGTGCACACCGGGGTAATCGCCGAGCTGCGACGGGTCGCCGGTGATGGCGAGGAGGTTGCCTATGCCACAGCGCCAGGCACCCAGCAACTGTGACTGCAGGCCCATGAGGGAGGCGTCCCGCGGCGTCACGTGGGGGATGGTGTCCAGACCGCAGAGGCGTTGGATCTCGGCGGCCAGCCATAGGGAGTCCATGCGCAAACGCGCCAAAGGGTTGGAGTTGACGTCCACGGCGTCGACCAGGGGGTGTTCGGCGAGGCGCAGCACCACCGAGATGAGCCGGTCCGCGTTGGTCCCCTTGGGAGGGTCCAGCTGCACGACGCGGGTGAATTGGCCGGCCTGCAAGCGCGCCAGCAGTGGCGAGCGCGGCCGTGCCCGCGGCGTCTCTCCCGCCCGCGCCGGGGAGGAAACCACAGCCGTGGTGCGAGGGGGGCGTTGGGGCCGCAGGCCACGAACGGCCCCGGCCATGGCCTGGATGTGGTCGGGGCCGGTGCCGCAACACCCCCCCACCAGCACGGCGCCACAGGCGACGGCCCGCCGGGCAAACTCGCCCAGATAGCTGGGGGTCGCCGGAGGGAGGAAGAGACGCCCGTCGCGGCGCACAAGGGTGCCGGCGTTGGGCATGGCGGCCAGCCGCCCGGCGGCGCCGGCCAGCCGCTCCAAGATCTCCAGGGCGCCGTGGGGCCCCGGCGCGCAGTTGACCCCGGCGGCGAGGAGGTCCAGCTCCAGCAGCCGCGCCACTGTGGCGGCGTGCCCGTCCCACTCCTGGGGGGAGTTCTCGGCCGGGAAGCTGAGCATGGCCACCACGGGCAGGTCGGTGACGTGGCGAACGGCGGCGAGGGCCAGCTCCAGCTCGTCGGCGCGGAAGAAGGTCTCCAGGACGATGAGATCGGCGCCACGACCGGCGAGGATGGCCGCCTGTTCGGCGTGGGCCGCGGCAATGGCGCTGCGCCCGTCGCGGTCGTCCAGGTCCAGCACGCCGGCCAGCGGTCCCATGGCCCCCGCCACCAGGCAGTCCACGCCGGCGATCTCCCGCGCCTCCCGGGCCAGCTTGACGGCGGCGCCGTTGACCTCTTCCACGGCGGCGCCGGCGTGCAGGCGCTCCAGGCGCGGGCGCGAGGCGGCGAAGGTGGCCGTCTCGATCACCTCGGCGCCGGCCTTGAGGTAGGCAAGGTGGATGGCCAGTACCTGGTTCGGGTGTTCCACGGCGGCCAGGTCGAGGGGGGCGCCGGCGGGCAGACGGGCGAGCAGTTCGGAACCCATGGCGCCGTCGGCCACCACGATGCGCTCGGCAAAGCGCGCCGCCACCCGCCCGTGTCGCATCGGCGCATTGTACGCACGGCCGAGATGGGGGTCAGCGGCCACTGCCGGAGCGGCGGAGAACCGCGGGGTCAGCGGCGCCGCCCACGGTGATAGTCACGGCCTTTGGGAGTTGGGCCCCCCACGGAGCGCAGGGTGCACCCGAAGCTGGCCCTCCCGACCTTCAGGGGTGGCGGAGGAGGTCGATCAACCGCCCCACCCCCGGGGTGTTTTCGGCCACCCGCACAACCATAGCCTTGGTGTCGGCGTCGGGCAACACGCCGCGCAGCGACACCCACCCCTGGCACGCCTCCACCTCTACCTGGCGGGCGCGCACGCCCAGGAGGCTTGTGATGCGCATCTTGACCCGCGATTCCAAGGCGCTGTCGCTGACCTCCCGCTCGGCACGGGCGACGGTGGCGGCCACCGGGGTGTCGGGGGAGGCCGGCCGCGGGCGCACCTCGATGAAGTTGGACACCCGCGTGATGCCGGGCACCGCCAGCGCCACCTCCTTGGCTAGCTCCTGAACTGGCTTGAGGGGTGCAACGCCGGTGAGGATGGCGCGGTTGGCGGCCACCTGCACGAGGATTTCCGCGGCATCGTCGCCGAAGTGAGTGGTGAGGGCGGCCTGGACGTCGGCGGCCAAGCGCTCATCCTGGGTGAGCTGGGCGCGGGGCGAAGGCGCCGGGGCCGTCTGCTCCTGCCCTGCCAACGGCGCGGCATTGGGGGTGACGGCACTGGTGAGGATGATGACGGCGACAAGGGTGGTGTGGAACATGAGAACCTCCGTTGTGGCTGGCGTTCAGTGCCGATGACTACCGTCGTGGGGGTGGCCGTGGGCCAGCTCCTCGGCGGTAGCGGCGCGCACGTGGATGACCTCCACGTCAAAGTGCAGGTCCTTCCCTGCCAGGGGGTGGTTGCCATCCAGCAGCACCGTATCCCCCTCCACGCCAGCGATGGTGAACACCATGGGTTGCTCGGTGCCCTGGGACATCACCTGCGAGCCGATGGTCAGCTGGAAGTCGTCGGGGAACTGATCGCGACGCACCGACACGGTGAGTTCCGGGCGGCGCTCGCCGTACCCCTCGGCGGCGGGCACCATCAGGGTGGCTCGGTCGCCGGCGGCGAGCCCGGTAAGCTGCCGCTCTAACCCCGGGAAAATCTGCCCGTGGCCGTGCAGGTAGCTGACCGGTTCGCGCCCCCGGCTGGTGTCCAGTACCTCGCCGGTGGCGTCGGTGAGCGTATAGTGAAAGGAAACGATAGTGTCCACGTCGATGCGCATGGGATCCCTTCCTCCCCCGCCACAACCCGCGGGAGTCGTTTCGTAATCCTCGCATATCGGGGGCCCGTGAGATAGGAGGCGTGCCGTACTGCTGTCCGCCGCCCCGGGCGCCGTAGTACTCCCGGCCATAACCGTCGTCTGGTCACGTGTCCCACACCGAGTACGGGCACGGTCGGGGGCGCCCCTGGCGCGCGGGCCCGCAGGTCCGCGTCGCGAGGGCGCTGGACTCGCCAGCGCTGTACTGTCACGGTCATTGCCACAGTCCGAGACGCCGGCACGGCCGCGCCGCGGTGGGCGACGCCGGTGGCGAAGACGGTCGCGGATCCGGTCGCGGCCGGCGACCCGCGGCAAGTTCCCACACTCGTTTTGGGGACGAGGCATGCGAAAGAAAAACGTAGCGGCCGCCCGCCAGGGCGGCTGAGGGAAAGCGGGTGGCTGCGGGCGCCGGCCGTGGCAGGGGCAGTAGGTGGGCGCCGGTCTCCGCCGTGGTTGGTTTGTGTCAATCACCCCGCACGTGGTACCTGTCTGGGGTACTTGCCTTCAAGCACTGTGGCGGGTTTCGGCGCGGCGCTGCCCGCCCTGGCGCAGGGACTTCAAGGCGTTCGGTTATTCATGGCGGACCGAGGAGCGCACGAAAAGCTTCCAGGTTCCAACGGATTGGGAGGGCTCAATAACGAAAAGCCACGGCTGCGTGTTGCCTGCGAATCAGGGTCTCCACGGTCTGGTCGGAGACGAAGGTCACCTCGACCCATCGCGACCACTTCAGGCGCGAGGCCAAGAAGTGGACCCGGCGTCGGGTGCCGTACGCTCACAGCGACCTCGCCGAAGTCATGCTGGGAGAACTCGCCCGGCAAGCTCTCGAAGCGCAGTTCGACCCAGGCCTGAGTCGGCCGCACCGCGGCGAGGAGGGTGTAGAACGCGCTCTGGCCGCCGGTGTACCCGGCGAGTTTCGCCCGCCGCAGGAGCTCCAGCGACATCAGCCGCGGGTCCTGCTCGAGGATCTCCCGGACAAGATCGCGGTACGGCTCGGCCGTGCTCGGCCGCCCGATCCGCCGCACCGCCCGCTCCGAGATTCCGGACATGCTGGCCACCTTGGCCTATCTGTGCCCAGCACCAAGCAGCACCTGTACCTCGTGTCGCTTCACCAGCCCGATCACGAAAACCTCCACGGTCTCCGTAACCAAATCCGCCTGAATCGCTTCGGCCCCTGCCGCGGGCCATGGAAAGGCTGTGGACGCCCCCGCTCCCCAGCGCCCTCGCCCACGGCCTTCCCGCCGCCTACTTGGAACGCCGCTCCGTGTCTTCCCACAGCCGCTTGGAAAGCCCGCCAGAGGGCTTCCCACCGCGGCATCGCGCACGGCGACGAGCCCATCGAAGACCAATCACTTCAAAGGACACGACTCGACCACGGCATTGCTCCACACCCACGCTGCCGACCCGGTCCCCCCGTCCCTTGTGCTCTTTGCCGCTCACTCACTGCCTCCTTCCGAAAAGCGGCCAGAATTTCCGGACTCCGAGCGGCCAGAGTTTCCGGAACCGGCGGCAAGAACCGCAGCTACCCGCAAAGTCTCTGCTTGCCTTACCCCTGTTACCATGACTGCCGCCCTCACGGCTGCCCTCCTTCGTTGAGGATGTCCAGATAGGCCCGATAGGCGAAGATGCGTTCCCGCTTCTTGCCGGTGATCTCCTGCACGATGTCCAGGCGCTGCAGGGCGTCGATGGCCCGTGCGACGGTGGGGAAGCTCAGACCGGTGCGGTGAACGAGGGAATTGACACCGGCCAGGGGCCGTTGGCGTAGCGCCTCAAAAATCCGCAGCGTGGTGGCCGCACTGCGACCGGTTGTCTGAATGAGTGCGGCATCCCGCTGGAAGAGGGCCAGCAGTGGGTGGGCGGTGTCTACGGCTCCGGCGGCGGTTTCGCTGACGCCTTGCAGGAAGAAGTCGAGCCAGGATTCCCATGTTTTCGGATGCGTGAATAGCGTTGTTGGCTATTCACGAAAATCAAGTTTCGTGTAACTAATATCAGAGCCCGCCAACGCCTTCAGGTTCGCTTTTATCGCCGCATTCAGCCTGGCCGCTTCCTCCTGTTGCGCGCACCATGTGGCGGTCAGATGCGCCGTCTTCTCCTCGAACGGCTCACTGTCGTCGGTTTGCGCCTCGGCGCCGACGTAGCGGCCGGGCGTGGGCGCGTCGCCGTGTGTGCGGAGGCCGCCAGGGCGGACAGGTATTGCCGCGAAAAATACGCACGCGCGTTTTTATGTGCGCACGGCAACCGGACAACCGCGCGCGGTTATGTTATGCGCGGCGCTCATACCAGGCCCCCTTCGTGCTGCCGTGCCGTGCGATCCGCCTTTCCTCTGTCAGCCGCGTCAACCGGCGATCGGCCTGATGGGGCGAAATCCGACACAGTTCGGCCCCTTCACGCCGGGTAATTCGTCTATGCTCTTCCACGTATCGCAATACCATCTGCTCCTGCTGCAACGGCGCGAAACGGCGCTGGCGGACGTACGCTGTCTTCTGGCCCGGGCGACGGTAGGCGATCGCGGAGAGATGCCAGAGCCGACCCTTGCCTTCGCCGCGCGCTTGGACGAGGTTGCATCGCCAGCGGTACGGGCACGGCCAAATAATTGCCTTCGCCGCGCGCTTGGACGAGGTCGGCTTCAATGATGGCCTTGCGGATCTCGCCCCCGCCCGACTGGTTGGACGACATCGAGCCGTTGGCGAGCACGACGCCGGCGAGCCCGGTGGGCGCCAAGTGATGCACGATGTGCTGCACCCAGGCGAAGTTTGCGCCGCCCGCGGGCGGCACCCCGAAGACTTAGGACTTGTCGTGCCCGAGCAGCTCGCCGCGCCAGTCGCTGTCGTTGAAGGGCGGGTTGGCCAGCACGACATCGGCTGTGAGGTTGGGGAAGCGGTCGTGGTGGAAGGTGTCGCTGTGCGCGATCTGCGTGGCGATGCCACGGATGGCGAGGTTCATCTTGGCGAGGCGCCGGGTGGGGTGGTTCAGCGCCTCACCGTTGGTTGAGGTCTCGCCGATGCGCCCGCCCTGGGCCTGGATGACTTCCGCCATGGGCGCTGCGCACGCCCCCCGTTCACGAAAGCGGGCTTTCATTGCGCAGCTCTGCTCGCCCCAACTCCGAAATCTCCCAAATCCCGTGGGGCGAGCCCGACTTCATCAAGCCTTCGCGAACCAGAGTATCACGGCACCATTGGGCGGTGTTGCGCCAACGGATGGATTTGGGGTCTTTAGAGAGGGGCTTGAGATCGTACTCATTGAGGACAGCCTTCATCTTTTCCCCCACCAGGTCTAGAACTTCGGCGATAGGTGCTGTGCCGCCGAGCTCGACGAGGGCTTCGAGCATTGGCCGACGAAAAGAGTTCTCGGGTGTGCGCAGTCCGCGCGGCAGGCGGCCTTTTCCGGGGCGGCGCTTGCGTGCTTCGCGCGGCGGTCTTTTGGCCGCAAGAGAAGCCCATTCTTTTTGGAGTGCTTTGATCTTCTCGCGGAAGTCCGCCAGCCGGATCGCTTCTTCAATGGCTTGGCGTGCTGCATCGTAGCTTCCTGCCTTAAACGCCGCAGCCCCCTCATCGTTCACGTTGTTTGCGACCAGCTCGATCTCCTCCAGGAGAATTTCGAAGGCCGTGTTGACCTCGTTGCCTTTCATCTCATCCCTCCCAGGCGATCTATGGCGGTCTTCTGCCCGCCAGTGTGGGGAGTGGCCACAGGGTCGTCAATGCACTGGGGGGCAGCGGTGGACGCGGGGCGCGGCGTTGAGCGGGCCGGGATCGCCCGAGGTGGCGTGGGTATGTTTTTTGCGGGAAACTTTAGGGGGCCAGTGAGGTACTGGGAGGGAGGGGCGGGGGTGGAGCGGCGCATGCCGTGGGGGTGCCGCTGCCCCCGGTTGCGCTGCACCAAAACACCCCAGCACCCGCGCCGGAGGCGTCTAGTGCGGCAGCGGCCCCACCGCCGGCGGGTGCAACGGCACTGGTACGTTCATCGCCGCTCGTCGGCGATGATCGATGCCGCTTGGCAGCTGAGAGGTACGGCGCTGGCACCGTTGGCCCAGCGCCCGCACCAGGCAAGCCGCTGCGTGGCTCCTGGTACGGTGGTGAGAGAGCGGGCGTTTTAACTGGCGCGGCGCCGGCTGGCGGCGTCCCGAGCGCTGCGCGCCGCGGTGGTGTTGGTGATGAGCCGGGCGGAGCGGTTGAAGGTGAAATAGTTCCACGCCCACTGGGCGAGCACCAGGACGCGGTTGGAGAACTCCACCATCTTCATGAGGTGGATGAACAGCCACGCCAGCCAGGCGGGGAACCCCGCGAAGCGCACCCCCAGCAGATCGGCCACGGCGGCGTGCCGACCGATGGTGGCCATGGACCCCCAATCGCGGTAACGGAACGGCGGCAGGCTGCGGCCGGCCAGGCGCGCGGTGATCAGACGAGCGGCGTAGGCTCCCTGCTGCATGGCCACCTGGGCGACGCCGGGTAGCGGCTGGCCATCGCGGCCGGGTACGTGGGCCAGGTCCCCGATCACGAACAACTCGGGGTGCCCGGGCACGGTGAGGTCGCCCAGGACGTGCACCCGCCCCTGGGGATCGAGGTGGGCGCCGGTAGCGGCGGCGATCGCTTCGCCGAACGGCGACGCCTTGACGCCGGCTGCCCACAGCACGGTGTGCGCTGGCACCAACTCGGTAAGCTCGCCGCGGCGCACCCGCACCACTTCGGGCTCGATGTCGATGACCAGGGTGGAGGTGCGCACCTCCACGCCCAGGGCACGGAGGGCAGCCTCGGCCTTGGCGGAGAGGTCGGCGGGGTAGGTGGGGAGGACGCGGTCGGCGCCCTCTAGCAACACGATGCGGGCGTCGGCGGGGTTGATGGCGCGGAATTCCTGGGCAAGGGTGACGCGGGCGATTTCCGCCAGGGCACCGGCCAGTTCGACGCCGGTGGGGCCGGCGCCGACGATGACGAAGGTGAGGAGGGCGCGCACGTCGTCCGGGGAGGCGGCACGCTCCGCCTGCTCGAAGGCGGCCAGCACGCGGGCACGGATTTCGGTGGCGTCCTCCACGGTTTTCAGCCCCGGCGCCAGCGCCGCCCAGTGGTCGCGGCCAAAGTAGTGATGGGAGGCGCCGGTGGCGACGATGAGGGTGTCAAAGGGCAGCTCACCGTCGGCCAGCAGCAGGGTGCGGCGCGCAGCGTCCAACCCCACCGCCTCACCCAGCAGCACTCTGGCGTTGCGCTGTCTCTTGAGGATGGCGCGCAGCGGCGCGGCGATGTTGGCGGGGGAGAGGCCGCCGGTGGCCACCTGGTAGAGGAGCGGCTGGAACAGGTGGAAGTTGCGGCGGTCCACCAGGGTGACCTCCACCGGCGCGCCCTTGAGAGCCCGAGCGGCGTACAGCCCGCCGAAGCCGCCGCCCACGATGACCACGCGATGTCGCTGGGCCATGTCCTCCTCCTTAGGCGGTGCGCCCCACGCACCGCTTGTTCCTGTTCTTCACAACCGGCGTATGGGTGGGGGCATTCCCCAGACGGTGTGGCAAAAAACGGCGGCGCGCCGAGGTCGGGAGGGTTGCGGGGAGGAGGGTGCGCTAGCATGGCACGCCAAATGCCCGCCGCCCCCCACCAGCCCCCGCCTTCCCCTTCCTTGCCGGCGGGGGGAGTGCCAGGGTCGAGTTTCTCCCTGGGCTTAAAGTTCATGGCGGCGAGTGCGTTTTTCTTCTCGCTGATGAGTCTGCTGGTGAAGGTGGCGGGGCAGCGCTTCCCCACCATGGAGCTGGTGTTTGCCCGGGCCGCGGTGGTTTCGGCGCTGGCCCTAGCGGTGATGAAGGTGCGGGGGGTGTCGCTGCGCAGCCCCGACGCCCGGCTGCTGATCCTGCGCGGCCTGTTCGGCTTGGCGGCGCTGTCGTGCTTCTACTACTCGGTGGTGAAGTTGCCGCTGGCCGTGGCGACGGTGCTGCACTTCACCAACCCGCTGTTCACCGCCCTGATCGCTGGCATCTTCCTGGGGGAAGCGCTGCGCGTGAAGGAATTGGGTCTGACGCTGGCATCCTTGGCCGGGGTGGTGATGGTGGCATGGCCGGTGTCGGCGTTGGGGCTGCCGCGGCAGGGGTACCCGTTGCCGGCGCTGGCGGCGGCGCTAGCCGGGGCGCTGCTGTCGGCGGCGGCCTACACGCTGGTGCGGCGGCTGCGACGCAACGACCCCATGGTGGTGGTGTTCTACTTCGCAGCGGTGTCGGTGGTGCTGGCCGGGCCGGCGATGATCCCGACTGCCGTGTGGCCCCAAGGGTGGGAGTGGGTGCTGCTGCTGGGCGTCGGCGTGGCGACGTTTTTGGGTCAACTGTTCCTTACCCTGGGCTTGCAGCGGGAGCCCGCCGGGCGCGCCATGTCCTTCAGTTACTTGCAGATCGTCTTCGCGGGTGGGTGGGGCTACCTGGTTTTTTCCGAGGTGCCGACCCTCAACACCCTGGTCGGGGCGGCGATCATCGTGGCGGCCACCGTCGTGCTAGGCCGCCTGCGCCCCGCCGGTGGCGAGTAGCTGCGAGGGGAAAACTCCCCGGGGGTGGGAGCGGCTGCCTGCCGGCCGTTACCCCCCAGTTTCAAGGTACCTGGCGGGCCGCACGGGGCCCTTTGGGCTTTCAGGTTTCCCGGCGAACGAAGCGGTAATGGGCCACATGCCACTGGTGGCCGCCGCCGTAGGCGAAACACTCGGCGCAGGCCATAAAGAAGATGCGCCAGCGCTGCACCCACAGGTCCACGTGGGCGGCGCCGTAGGTGTCGATCAGGGCGGCGCGGACGGCAGAGCGGTTGGCATCCAGGCGCGCCAGCCACGCCTCCAAGGTGCGGGCGTAGTGGCGCCCATTGACCGCCCAGCGCTCGGCCAGCCTCAGGTGGTCTTGGACGTGGGTGAGGAGGTCGAAGGAGGGCATGAGGCCGCCCGAGAAGAAGTACTGCGCCATCCAGTCGGAGCTGTCCCGCACCTCGAAGGGGTAGGCCAAGGTCCGATGGCAGAAGATGTGGACGAACAGCTCCCCCCCCTCCCGCAGACCGGCGGCGATACGCTGCATCAGCACCGAGTAGTTGCGCACGTGCTCGAACATCTCCACCGAGACGACGCGGTCGAAGGCGCCTGCAGGGGGCTCGAAATGATTGGCATCGGCGGTTTCCACGCGGACGTTAGTCAGTCCCCGGGCCGCCGCGCGGGCGGTGATGAAGGCGCGCTGGGAGGCGGAGTTGGACACCGCCAGAAAGCGGGAGTTGGGGTAGCGAGACGCCGCCCACAGGGTGAAGGAGCCCCACCCGCACCCCAAGTCCAGGACGTCCTGGCCGTCCTGGAGGCGCGCGCGGGCGGCGGTGAGGGCCAGCATGGCCTCTTCGGCCTGGGCCAGATCTCTGGTGCCCTCCTGCCACAGGCAGCAGGAGTACTTCAGCACCGGTCCCAAGACGATGGAGAAGAACGACGCTGGAACTTCGTAGTGCTGGCGGTTGGCCAGCTCCGGCACCAGCGCCACCGGGCTGGTGCGCAGCTGCTCCAGCAGGCGCGCGGTGCCGTCGGCCTGGGCTGACTCCCGCTCGAGGCGCCGGCGCAACAGGCGGCGAATGCCGTCGCGGATGGCGGCATCGGGCAGCCAGCCGCGCTCCGCCAGGGCGAGGAGGGGTTTCACGGGGCTGCCCCCCCGCGCGCCACTTCGCCCGCCCGCCGCAGCACGAGGATGTGGTCGTTGAGGATCGCTTCGGCAAAGCCGGCCTCGCAGTAGGCCAAGTAGTACTCCCAGCGGCGCAGGAACGCCTCGTCGAAACCCAGCGCCCGCACCGCCTGGCGCTGGGCGAGGAAGTTCTGGCGCCAGCGCCGTAGGGTGGTGGCGTAGTGGGGTCCGATGTTCTCCACCCTGTGGATGACCAGACGGGTGCGCGCCACCGCTGCGGCGATGGCGGCCAGGCACGGCAGGTGCCCGCCGGGGAAGATGTACGTCTGGATGAAGTCGGGGTTGGCGCGGTAGGCGTCGTAACGGTGGTCGGGAATGGTGATGGACTGGATCACGGCGGTGCCCCCCCGCGCCAGCACGCGATCCACGCTGGCAAAGAACACCGGCAGCCACCTATGGCCCACCGCCTCCAGCATTTCGATGGACACCACGGCGTCGAAGGAGCCGGTCACGTCCCGGTAGTCGGTCTCCTCCACGCGTACCGCCGTGCCATATTTGGCCAAGCGCGCCCGGGCGTACTGGGCCTGGGCCTTGGACAGGGTGAGGCCCACAGCGCTGCAACCTGAACCGGCAGCCAGCTCCAGAAAACTGCCCCAGCCACAGCCGATGTCCAGTAGACGCATGCCGGGGGCCACCGACGCCAGTGTCGCAATACGCTCCAGCTTTCGCCTCTGCGCCTCCTCCAGAGCCTCGTCGGGATGGGCGAAGAGGGCACAAGAGTAGGTCATGGTGTGGTCCAGCCAGAGGCGGTAGAAGTCGTTGGAGAGGTCGTAGTGGGCGGCAATGTTGCGGCGACTGCCAAGCCGCGTGGGCCGCCGCCCGCCGTGCAGGAGGCGGCGCAGTAGGCGCCCCGGGACGCTGCCCCGGGCGGCCGCAGCCACCTGCTCCCCGGCGCGGATGAACAGGCGCAGCAGCCCCGGCAGGTCGTCGCTGTCCCAATCGCCAGCCATGTACCCTTCGCCAAAGCCCACGTCGCCGGCCAGGGCGAGGCGCCGGAAGAGGGTCCAGCGGTGCACCCGCAGGGTCGCCACCGGCGGGCCGGGCGGGCCGAGAAGCTCGGCGCTGCCGTTGGGCAACTCCAGGCGCAGCGGTTCGGGCAGCCGAGCGAGCAGGGTACGCAGGCGGCGGTAGGACAACGCCGCCAGTCCGTGGGGTTGGTGGGGAGGAGCGGCGGCGCTGCGGTGGCTCATTGCGCCTCCTCCAGCAGGGAGGGCGGCGGCGCCGGCTTGCGGTAGAAGGGCACCCCCTTGCGCCACAACAGCAACGCCTGCCAATGGATAGCGATAATGGTTCGGAGGGTGACCAGCGGCACGCCGATGAGGGCGGCCAGCAGCGTACGGGAGGTGAGCGGCTGGCGTTGGGCGGCAAACTCCGCCCAAAAGTCCAGCTGGCCCTCGCGGCGCAGCTGGATGTGCACGTGGAGCCGCTGGGCGGGTGGGGTGAAGGTGAAGCGGTACTCCCCGGCGATGGGGAAAAAGGGCGAAACGTGGAAGACCTTCGCGGCCACGGCCTGCACGCCGCCCGCGGCGAGTCGCAGGTCGGTAAGCAGGTAGCAGTGTCGCTCACCGAAGGTGTTGTTCACTTCCGCCACCACCAGCCGCAGCGTGCGGTCCTCATCCAGGCAGTAATAAAAGGATACGGGGTTAAAGACGTAACCCAGCACCCGTAGGTTGGTGAGCAGCAAGGTGGGACCGCCGGGGTGGGCGAGACCGGCGCGGTGAAACAGGCGCTGGAGCTTTTCGTGCACCGGGCGGGGGCCGGGGTGGAGGTGGTCGCGGTCGTAGAAGGTGGTTAGGGCGCGTCGGTTGTAGCCCAACGGCCAGAGCGACGCAGCCAGTTGGGGCAACTCGTCCAGGTTGAGCAATACCTGGTAGGTGCGGTAGGAAAAGGCGTGTGGGCGGACGGCTCGCCGGACGTGGGTCAGCGTCCCCCGGTACAGCGCCGACGCCACGTCGCCGATCTTCACGGGAACGACACCCCCAGTTGGTCCGCCACGCGGATGGCGGAGTTGAGACCGTCTTCATGGAACCCCCAGCCGTGGTAGGCGCCGCAGAACCAGGTGCGCCGGACGCCGCCCAAGCTCGGCAGATCGCGCTGTGTGGCGAGGCTTGCGGCAGTCATGATGGGGTGGCGCATGGTGGTCTCCAGCACGACCCTCTCCGCCTCCACCGTAGTGTAGGGGTTGAGGGTGACCATGTAGAGCCGCCGGCTGTGCACCTCCTGCAGTCGATTCAACAGGTACGTCACACAGACTTCTTCCCCCGGGTGGGCACAGTCCCGCTGCAGGACGTTCCAGGCGGCGCGGGCGGCGGGGTGGGAGGGCAGCAGATGGGTGTCGGTGTGCAGCAGCACGCGGTTGGAGGAGTAGCGCCAGGGGCCGAGCAGTTCTCTCTCCGCCGGGCTGGGGTCGGCCAGCAGGCGCAGCGCCTGGTCGGCGTGGGTGGCGATGACGACACCGTCGTACACCTCGCGGCTGCCGTCAGCCAAGTGCAAGCGAACGTGGTCTGCCGCCCGCTCCACGGCGGTCACCGCGACGCCGGTGAGGACGCGCGGGCCGAGGGGGGCTGTGAGGGCATCCACGTAGGTCTTGGCGCCCCCCACCACGCTGTACCACTGGTGATGGGTGGTGATGCCCAAAAGGCCGTGGTTGGCCATGAACTGGAAGAGGGAGCGGGCGGGGAAGTGCGCCACCCGTTCCGTGCCGCTGGACCAAATGGCCGCGGCCATGGGGTAGAGGTAGTGTCGCGCCACACCACCGTCCAGCCCCCAACGGCCGAGACAAGTGGCCAGGGACTGGTCGCTGGGCAGCGTGCCGTCGCGCAGGGCCGCCGTAGCCCGATGGTTGAACCTCACGATGCCGGCCAACAGCCGCCAGAAGTCAGGCTGGAAGAGGTTGGTCGGCTGCGCTGCCAGCCCCCGCAAGGAACCGCCGTTGTACTGCAAACCACAGGCCTGGCAGGTCACCGAGAGGGACATGTCAGCGGCGTGGGTGGGCAGGCAGAGGTGTTGAAAGAGGCGGGTGAGGTTGGGGTAGGTGTGGTGGTTGAACACCATGAAGCCGATATCCAGGGGGTGCCGCTGGCCATCCGCCTGAACCTGAACTGTCCAGGTGTGCCCGCCCGGGCGGGGGTCGGCTTCGAGGAGGACGACGTGGTGGCGGCGGTGGAGCAGCCAGGCGGCGGCGAGGCCGGAAATTCCGCTACCGATTACGGCCAGATCCATGGGCGTGGTCCGGGAGGCGTTCGGCGCCGGCGCAGCCGGCGCCGAACGCGGCTCGTCCGTACTGCTGGCTACTGAGCGGGAGGCAGGATCACCGTATCGATGACGTGGATGACGCCGTTGGAGGCCATGATGTCGGTGGTGACGACGCGCGCGTTGTTGATCATCACGCCGCTGCGGCCGCTGGAGATTTTTACGTCGCTGCCCTGCAAAGTAGTGGCCTTGTTCAGGGAAGTGACCTGCTTGGCGGTGACCTTGCCGGGGACCACGTGGTACAGGAGGATGGACTTGAGCTTGGGGATGTCCTTGAGGAGCGCCTCGAGGGTGCCGGCCGGCAGCTTGGCGAAGGCGTCGTCGGTGGGCGCAAAGACGGTGAACGGGCCCTCGCCTTTAAGCGCATCGACCAGGCCGGCGGCCTGCAGGGCGGTGGCCAGGGTGGTGAAGGAGCCGGCGCCGACGGCCACTTCGACGATATCCTGACCCTTATCCTTGCTGTAGGTTCCGGCGACGGCGACGCCCCCGGTGAACAGCGCGATGAGTGTGACGGCGGTGATGGTGCGCATGCTGATTCTCCCTTTCTGCCGGTCAGCGCCCTTGTCTGGCGCGCCGGTGGTAGCAGAAACAAACCGCCGTTCATGGTATTTCTAGACTTGGTTCGAGGCTATGGTGGCATTGGGAATTTTCGTCTAGTTTGTTTGGAAAGAGTTCCCATGCGCGGGCGCACCCGGATAGATGAAACAGGCGTAGACTTGGCGACGCGCTGGCGGCACGGAGGTCGGTGTGTCCTTGGTGCGGGCGAG
>Ga0209017_10000367_pt1 | contig 46037 bp, 43 predicted proteins | sample YNPBryunderm2012_FD_185812 | JGI IMG/M metagenome (GOLD analysis project Ga0209017, IMG submission 185812) | Anoxygenic and chlorotrophic microbial mat microbial communities from Yellowstone National Park, USA - YNP Bryant MS undermat 2012... ...
ATGACGGCGGAACCATACCGGGCGAAAGGCGCCTCTTTACCACGCGCGTCGAGCCTGTTTCGCCCCCTTAAGGCCCCCGCCGCAGGGGGAGATGATGGTGGAGGCGCCGGGCACTGCCCCCGGGTCCGCTACGCTTATTCCAGGCACCGTTTATCGCCATAGCCGGGTTGCCCCGGCAGACCGGAATATAGGAAACGGGCGGGCCCGGCGGAAGGGGCGACGGACGCACGGGCGAGGCTCGGGCGCCGAGGCGGGGGAACCGACAGACGAGAAGGGAGGGCAGCGTATGGAGCTGACGGACGCGCAAGGGGCAGAGATCGGCGCAGCGCGCGCGGCCGAGGCGCGCACCCTGCGCCCGACGGTTCCTGCTCTCGAAGCGCTGCTCTACACGCCGCTTCCGGTGCTCGACCACGGTTTCCTTCGTGTGGTCGACTACATGGGCGATGACGCTGCGATTGTGCAGGCCGCGCGCGTCTCCTACGGCCGCGGCACGAAGCGGGTGCAGGACGATGCGGGGCTGATCCGCTACCTGATGCGCCATCGGCACTCGACCCCCTTCGAGATGGCCGAGATCAAGTGGCATGTGAAGCTGCCGATCTTCGTCGCGCGGCAGTGGATCCGCCACCGAACCGCCAACGTCAACGAGATCTCGGCACGCTACTCGGTGCTCGACCGCGAGTTCTACATCCCCGCGCGCGAGGCGCTCGCCGCCCAGAGCGCCGACAACCGCCAGGGCCGCGGCGCGCTGCTCGACGGGGAGGAGGCCGAAGAGGTGCTGCGTCTTCTGCGCGAGGACGCCGCCCGCTGCCACGACCACTACCTCTGGATGCTCAACGAGGGCGAGGATGGAGCCCGCGCCGACCCCTCACGGCGTGGGCTCGCGCGCGAGCTCGCGCGCATGAACCTCACGCTCAACACCTACACCCAGTGGTATTGGAAGACGGACCTGCACAACCTTCTGCACTTCCTGTCGCTTCGCGCCGATCCGCACGCCCAGTACGAGATCCGCGCCTATGCCGAGGTGATGCTTGAGGTCGTCAAGGCCTGGGTGCCGATCACCGCCCAGGCCTTCCTCGACTACCGGCTCGGAGCGGTGACCTTCTCGGCGCAGATGCTCGCGGCGCTCAAGCGCATGCTCGCCGGCGAGACGGTGACGGCCGAGAGCGCAGGGATGAGCCGGCGCGAGTGGCGCGAGTTCATGGCCGCTCTCGGGCGCGAGGCCTGAGGCGGTGATCCTCGTCTTCGGCTCGGTCAATCTCGACCTGATCGTGCCGGTGCCGAGCCTTCCCGCGCCTGGCGAGACGGTGCTCGGCGAGGGCTTGCGCAGCGAGCCGGGCGGCAAGGGGGCGAACCAGGCGGTCGCCGCCGCGCGCGACGGGGCGCGGGTTCGCTTCGCGGGCGCTGTGGGGGACGACCCCTTCGCCGCATCCGCCCTCGTGACGCTCCGCGAGGCCGGCGTCGACCTCTCCCTGCTTGCGACGGTTCCCGCTCCGACAGGGGTGGCGATGATCTGCGTCGATCCCGCCGGGCGCAACCAGATCGCCGTCGCTCCGGGCGCCAATCGTCTCGCAAGGGCGTCGCAGATCGCCGAGGACGATCTCGGCGCGGCGACGACGCTTCTCCTCCAGATGGAGGTCGACGCCGAGGAGACGGCGTTGCTGATCGCCCGCGCTCGTGCCCGCGGCGCGCGGATCGTTCTGAACCTCGCCCCGCCCCTGCCGCTTCCGCGCGAGGCGGTCGCCGCGGTCGATCTCCTCATCGTCAACGAGGGAGAGGCGGCGGCGCTCGCCTTGCGCCTCGGCACCGACGCCGCGCCGGCGGCGCTGCGCCGCGCTCTCGGCGGCCCAGACGTGATCCTGACGCGTGGCGAGAAGGGGGCGGTTGCGGCGACCGCCGCCAGCCTGATCGACCAGCCTGCCTTCGCCGTCGCCGCGTCAGACACCACCGCCGCTGGCGACACCTTCTCAGGCGTGCTCGCCGCCGCGCTCGACCGCGGGCAGGACCTCGCCTTGGCGCTTCGCCGTGCCGCCGCCGCCGCGGCGCTCGCCTGCACCCGGCCGGGCTCGCAGGGGAGCATTCCGGATGCCGCCGCGACCGAGGCTCTGCTCGCCCGCGGCGAGAATGCCCCCGGGCTGCCCTGACCGATGCCGCACCACGCACCCGCCGCGCACAGGCTCTTCTCCGCCTGGGCGCTGATGGCAGAGGCCGGGCTGATCGCCTCGCTGACCCTTGCCTGGGTGGCTCCGCCGCTGCTCGCGGGCGCCGCCTCTGCGGTCGTCGTCGCGGCGCTCGACCGGCCCCTGGGCCTCTATTCGACGACGATTCTCGGGGCGGAGGCGGCGCGTCGGGCGAGCACCGCCTCGCACTTGGCCCAGACCCGAGCGGCGATGGCGCGGTAGATCCTCGCCTCCTCGCCGTCGGGCTGGGTGGCCGTGATCGGCGCTCCCTCGTCCGAGGTGGTGCGGATGTCAAGCCTGAGCGGGATCTCGCCGAGGAACTCGGTGCCGAGCCGTTCTGCCTCGCGGCGTGCACCGCCATGGCCGAAGATCTCGCTCCGGTGGCCGCAGTTCGGGCAGCAGAAATAGCTCATGTTCTCGATCAGCCCGAGCACCGGCACGTTGGTGCGCGCGAACATGGCGATGCCGCGGCGTGCGTCGATCAGCGCCACATCCTGCGGCGTGGAGACGATCACCGCGCCGGTCAGCGGCACGCGCTGGGCCATCGTCAGCTGGGCGTCGCCCGTGCCGGGCGGCATGTCCACCACCATGATGTCGAGCGGCCCCCAGAGCACCTGGGACATCATCTGCTCGAGCGCGCCCATCACCATCGGCCCGCGCCAGATCATCGGCGTCTCCTCCTCGACGAGGAAGCCGATCGACATGACCTTGAGGCCCCATTTCTCCATCGGCGCGATCATCTGACCCGCCGCGTGCGGCCGGCCCCGCATGCCCAGCATGCGCGGCATCGACGGCCCGTAGATGTCGGCATCGAGCAGGCCGACGGCGAGGCCCGATTGGGCGAGCGCGATCGCGAGATTCGCTGCCGTCGTGCTCTTGCCCACCCCGCCCTTGCCCGAGGCGACGGCGACGATGGCGCGGCAGGTGCCGAGGAGCTGCGGGCCCTTGCCTCGCCCCGCCGCCGCGTCCGCCGCCCGGGCGCCGGCGGTCTGCCCCTGTGGCGTCGGGTCGCCGCGGTGGGCGGTGAGCACGACGGTCGTGTTGAGCACGCCGGGCAGGGCGGAGACCGCCGCCTCGGCCGCCTTGCGCAGCGGTTCGAGCGCTGCGGCGCGCTCGCGCGGCACCTCGAGAGCGAAGGAGACGAGCCCGCCGCGTATCGTGAGGCCCTGCACCATCCCGAGCGAGACGATGTCGGCGCCGCGTTCGGGGTCGCGCAGGCGGGCGAGCGCCGCCATCACTGTCTCGGGCGTCACTGCAGTCATCTCTTGAAAACCCCTCCGGACTGGACGATATCCCGGCGGCCGGTGGGTTGGCACCCGACGGCGCCTTGGCGCGACCAGTGGGTCGTGCTGCCGCCGCCCGATATGGGGCGCGGGTGAGGGGCTTCCAACAGCGAGAAGGCCGGGACACAGCACATGCCCTGGACGAACAACAGCGGGGGCGGCAGCCCCTGGGGCGGCGGCGGACGGCAGGGAGGGCCGTGGGGCGGCGGTGGCCCGCAGCTTCCGCAGGCACCCGATCTCGACGAGCTGCTGCGCAAGGGGCAGGATTTCGTCCGCCGCTTCCTCCCGCGCGGCTTCGGCGGCGGCAAAGGGCTTGCCATCATCGGCCTCGTGCTCGTGGGCATCTGGCTTCTCTCGGGCTTCTATCGCGTTCAGCCGGACGAGCAGGGCATCGTGCTCCGCTTCGGCGCGTTCAATCGGATCACCGCCCCCGGCCTCAACTACGCCCTGCCTGCGCCGATCGAGACGGTGCTCACCCCGCGCGTGACGCGAATCAACCGGATCGAGGTCGGCTTCCGCAGCGGCACCGACGGCGGCGTCGGCCGCGCGCCGTTGCGTGACGTCATCGAGGAGAGCTTGATGCTCACCGGTGACGAGAACATCATCGATATTGACTTCTCAGTGCTGTGGCGGATCTCGAACGCTCCCGACTTCCTGTTCAACATCCGCAACCCCGAACAAACGGTGAAGTCGGCCGCCGAGAGCGTGATGCGCGAGGTGATCGGCCGCACACCGATCCAACGCGCGCTGACCGAAGCGCGCGCCCAGATCGAGCAGGCGGTGCGCACCGGCACCCAGGCGATCATGGACCAGTACGGGGCCGGGATCGAGGTGACGCAGATCCAGCTCCAGAAGGTTGACCCGCCGGCGGCGGTGATCGACGCCTTCCGCGACGTGCAGCGCGCCAACGCCGACCGTGAGCGTCTGCGCAACGAGGCCGAGGCGTTCCGCAACGACATCATCCCGCGCGCCCGAGGCGAGGCCGAGCGTCTCGTTCAGGAGGCACAGGGCGAGCGCGAGGCGCGGATCGCCCGCGCCAACGGCGAGGCGCAGCGCTTCATCGCCGTGCTCTCCGCCTACAGCCAGGCGCGCGATGTCACCCGCCTGCGCCTCTATCTCGAGACGATGGAGGAGGTGCTCCGCCGGAGCCCGACCATCGTCGTCGATGACAAGGTGCAGAACGTGGTTCCGTTCCTTCCCTTGAACGACCTCAATCGCGGCGCCGCGCGGCAGGCAGCCGGCCTCGGTGACAAGCCGATGCCAATCCCCACCGCCCCTGCTACCCCCGCCGCCCGTGCCAGCGGAGTGACGCGATGAACCAGAAGGCGATCATCGGCGGCGTCATCGGCCTCGCGGTCGTCGGCGTCGTCCTGTTCTCGACCCTGTTCACGGTGCACCAGACGCAGCAGGTGCTGGTGCTTCAGTTCGGCAAGCCGGTGCGCGTGATCACCGAACCGGGGCTGAACGCGAAGCTGCCGATCGTCCAGAACACGCTCAGCTTCGACAAGCGCCTGCTCGATTACGACATGCCGGGCGAGGAGGTGATCCTCGGCGACCAGCGTCGACTGATCGTCGATGCCTTCACGCGCTTCCGCATCGTCGACCCGCTGCAGTACTACCAGACGGTCGGTGTCGGCGATAACGCCATCCGGGCGCGGCTGTCGTCGATCGTCACCTCGGCGCTGAGGCGCGTGCTCGGCAACGAGCCTCTGCTCGCCGTCCTGTCGGCCGACCGCGGCCGAATCATGGCCGACATCCGCGCCCAGGTGAACAACGAGGCGCGTCGCTTCGGCATCGAGATCGAGGATGTGCGAATCCGCCGCGCCGACCTGCCGGAGGAGAACACCCAGGCGATCCTGAACCGGATGCAGTCCGAGCGCGAGCGCGTCGCCCGCGAGGCTCGAGCCGAAGGCGCCGAGGTCGCGGCCCGCATCCGCGCGAGTGCGGAGCGCGAGCGGACCGTGATCCTCGCCGAGGCCCAGGCGCAGGCCGACATCCTGCGCGGCCAGGGCGAGCAGGAGAGCATCCGGATCCTCGCCGAGGCGTTCCAGCGCGACATCCAGTTCTTCGCCTTCTGGCGGAGCATGCAGGCCTATCGCGAGGCGTTCGGCGAAGGCTCCGAGGGTGGCCGACTCGTGCTGACGCCGGACAGCGAGTTCTTCCGCTTCTTCAAGGATATCCCGCAGGACGTCCGGGCCGCCGGGGTGCGCTGAGGCACCCCTCCGGTCGCGGCGGTCCTTGTCCGTCGCCCTGCTGCTTGCGGCCCTCGGCCTCGTGATCGCGGCCGAGGGCCTGCTCTATGCGGCCTTCCCCGCACAGGTGCGCCGGGCGCTCGCGGCGCTCCTCTCCCTCGAGGACGGCGCGCTGCGCGCCGTCGGCTTCGCCGCCGCGACACTCGGTCTCCTGCTCGTCGCGCTGGCCTCGCTGCTCGTCTGACGACGGAGCGGTCCGCGTCGGGACGGCGCAGGCGGAGGCCCCGCGGGGGAGACACGCGCGCCGGCCGCGCTCTGCCGAGGTCAGACGCGTGGCGTCCAGGCCGGCTGGCGAGACGTGACGCCGATCCTGCCGGCTCGATCGCCGCTGCCCGAGCCTGCTCCTCCCGGCCGTGGCGCGCGGCAGAGTCGGGGGCGCTCGCGACCGTCCGCCCGATCGCCCAGGGGATGCGTCAGGCAACGCCCCCCTCCCTTCCTGACCGTCAGCGCGCTACCTCCCCGATCGTCGCACGCGCCGGCCGGAAGCGCCGAAGACGCAAGGCGTTCGTCACGACGAACACGCTGGAGAGCCCCATCGCCGCGGCCGCGAAGATGGGAGAGAGCAGCGGGCCGCCGAACGGCCACAGCACCCCGGCGGCGACCGGGATCAGGGCAGCGTTGTAGCCAAAGGCCCAAGCCAGGTTCTGGCCTATGTTGCGAAGCGTCGCGCGGCTGAGCGCGACCGCTGTCACGACCGCCCGCAGGTCTCCGCTCATCAGCACAACCTCGGCACTCTCGATCGCGACATCCGTCCCCGTGCCCACCGCAAGCCCGACATCGGCAGAGGCGAGGACCGGGGCATCGTTGAGTCCGTCGCCGACGAAGGCCACCGTCCGCCCTCCCGACCGGAGCGCCGCGATGGCCTCGACCTTGCCCTCGGGCGGTACCTCGGCGACGACGTCGACGATCCCGAGGCTTTCCGCGATCGCCTCCGCCGCCTTGCGGTTGTCGCCCGTCACCATCGCGATTCGGAGGCCCATCCCGCGCAGCGCCGAGAGCGCCGCCGGCGCCGAGGGCTTCACGGGATCGGCGACCGCGATCGCGGCGACGCAGCGATCGCCGTCCGCGACGAGGAGCGGCGTCCTGCCCTTGCGTGCAAGCGCAAGCGCGGCCTCGGCCAGCGGGCCCGGGTCGATGCCCAGGCGTTCGAGGTGGCGCGCCGAGCCGACGGCCACGCGACGCCCAGCGACCTCGGCGACGGCCCCGAAGCCTGGAACGGACTCGAAACGCTCTGCTTCGGCAACGGCAAGGCCGCGGGCCGAGGCGGCGGCGACGATCGCGCGCGCGATCGGGTGTTCCGACCGCGCCTCGACGGCGGCGGCGAGCGCGAGCACCGCGGCGTCCTCCTCGCCCGGCGCGACGACGAGATCGGTCACCTCCGGCCTGCCCTCGGTCAGCGTGCCGGTCTTGTCGAACGCCATCACCGCGACGGAGGCGAGCGACTGGAGCGCCTCGCCCCTGCGGAACAGAACGCCGAGCTCGCCGGCCCGGCCGGTGCCGACCATGATCGAGGTCGGCGTGGCAAGCCCCATCGCACAGGGGCAGGCGATGATCAGAACCGCGACCGCGTTGACGAGGGCGAAGGTGAGCGAGGGCTCGGGCCCGGCGACAAGCCAGACGAGGAAGGTCACCGCGGCGATGGCGAGAACGGCGGGAACGAACCAGGCGGTCACCCGGTCGACCAGCGCCTGGATCGGCAGCTTGCCGGCCTGCGCCTCCTCGACCATGCGGACGATCCGCGCAAGCACCGTGTCCGCGCCCACGGCCGTGGCGCGAACCCTGAGGCTGCCGGTTCCGTTCACGGTGCCGCCGCTGACGCGCACGCCAGGGTGTTTCGGCACCGGCACGGGCTCGCCGGTGATCATCGATTCGTCGACGAACGAGGCGCCCTCGATCACCTCGCCGTCTGCTGGCAGGCGCTCGCCCGGGCGGACGAGGAAGATGTCACCGGCGACGAGCTCTTCAGCCGGGATCTCGCGTTCCTCGCCGTCGCGCAGCACGCGCGCGGTCGGCGGCTGCAGGCTGACGAGTTTACGGATCGCCTCCGAGGTCCTGCCCCGGCTGCGCGCCTCGAGCCAGCGGCCGAACAGGATCAGGGCGACGATCACCGCAGCCGCCTCGAAGTACACGTGCTGGGCGCCTTCGGGAAGGAGCGAGGGCGCGAAGGTCGCGACCGTCGAGTAGGCGAACGCCGCACCGGTGCCGAGGGCGACGAGCGCGTTCATGTCCGGCGCACCGCGCCACAGCGCGCGCCACCCCGCCTGCTGGATGCGCCGCCCGGGCCAGGCCATCACGGCGGCGGCGAGCAGGAACTGGAGCTTCCAGGAGAGGGCGATCCCGATCGTTTCGTCAATGACATGGTGGACCGCCGACGAGAGATGCGCGCCCATCTCGAGCACGGCGAGCGGCAAGGCGAGCACCGCGGCGATGATGGCATCGCGTTTAAGGCCTCTCTCCTCGGCACGCTCGGCGCTGCGAGCGCGCTCGGCCCGCGCTGCCGGTGCGTCGGCCCCGATCCGCACCGCCCCGTAGCCCGCGGCGCTGACCGCTGCCTCGAGGCTCCCGGGCGGAAGGCTCGCAAGATGCGCCACGCGGGCGCGGCCGGTCGCGAGATTGACCGTGGCCTCGCTCACCCCTGGCACCGCCCTGAGCGCGCGCTCGACACGGCCCACACAGGAAGCGCAGCTCATCCCCTCGATCGCGAGATCGGTCACCGTGGTCGGAACGGCATAGCCGGCGCGGACGATCGCCTCGACCACGGCGGCGGCATCCGGCTGGCCCGCGAAGCGGACGGCTGCACGCTGCGTCGCGAGGTTGACCGAGACGGACCTGACCCCCGGAACGGCGGCGATCGCGCGCTCGACGCGGCCGATGCAGGAGGCGCAGCTCATGCCCTCGATCGGCACCACGAGCATGGGCTCTGCGTCACGGGGAGCGGGCGCCATCCCACCCGCGTCGGAAGCGTTCATCGCCGACGGTCCCGAGGCCGGGGCCGCGGCCAAGCCACGCGCCGCAGGCATGCGCCGTGTATCCTCGGGGCGGCGAGACGTGTGCCCTGTCGCCGGGGCGGCTGCATGCCCTGTCTAGACCCTCCTCTGCCCTCCGGGTCAAGCAGCCGCAACCCGGCCGGGCGTGCCGCGAGGCCCTCAGAGATCGCCCAACAGGCGCGGCAGGAACAGCGCGACCTCCGGCACGAAGGCGACGAGGAGGAGCGCCGCGGCCATCGCCGCGACGAACCACACCACCCACGGCACCGTACTCTCAATCGAACAGCCTGCCACCTTGCAGGTGACCATCAGGTTCACCGCCATCGGCGGCTTGAAGGCGCCGATCGCGATGTTCATCGTCAGCATGATGCCGAACCAGGTGAGGTCCCAGCCGAAGCTGCGGGCGATCGGCACAAGGATCGGCAAAAAGACGAGGAAGATCGAGATCGCGTCGATCAGCATGCCAGCGACCAGGATGAGCAGGTTGATCGCAAGCAGCATCGCGACCTCCCCTGGCGCGAGGCTGATCAGGGCGCGGGCGAGCGAGTCGAAGGCGCCGACGGTCGCCCCAGCATGGGCGAAGATCGAGGCAGCCGCGACGATCATCAGAACCACGGCCGAGATCTCGCCGGCGTCGCGGAACACCGCGTAGAGCGAGGCGGGCGTGAGGGTTCGGTACACGACGAGGCCGACGAACAGCCCGTAGGCGACCGCGACGACGGCCGCCTCGGTCGGGGTGAACAGGCCGGAGCGGAGCCCGCCGAGGATGACGATCGGCGCGGCGAGGCCCCAGGCCGCGTCGCGGAAGGCCTGGCCGAGGCCCTCGCGCTGCGTCTCGGGGCCCGGCGCCCCGAAGCCGTGCACGCGGGCGAGCGCGATGGCGGGCAGCATCAGCGCGAGCCCGCACAGGAGCCCAGGCACGAGACCGCCCACGAACAGCGCCGGCACCGACACGCCCGGGACGAACACGGAATAGACGATGAAGGGGATGGAGGGCGGGATCAGCACGGCGGTGGAGCCCGCGGCCGCGATCACGCTCGCGCAATAGGGGCGCGGGTAACCCTGCTTCAGCATCGAGGGTAGCATCACGGAGGCGACGGCGGCCGCATCAGCGGCACCTGAGCCGGAGATCCCGCCGAGCAGCATGCAGACGAGGATCGCGACGAGGCCGAGCCCGCCATGCCGCGCGCCGATCAGCGCCGCAGCGAAGCGCACGAGCCGTTCGGCCACGCCGGACTTCTCGAACACCATGCCTGCGAGCACGAACATCGGGAGCGCGAGCAGGGGATACTTCGCGATCCCGGTCCAGATGTTCGTCGGCAGGGCCATGATGCCCAAAGCCTCGACGAGCAGCACTACCGTGCCCGAAAGCCCGAGCGAGACGGCGACCGGGACGCCGAGGAGCAGCATCCCGAAGAACAGGCCGAGCAGGATCAGCGAGCCTTTGAGGGCCATGCCGGGTCGGCCGGCTCAGATGCTTCGCCTTGCCCGTGCCACCCGCACGAGCCGCCCGAGGATTCGCAGAGAGATCAGCGCGGCGATCACCGGCAGCGTGACCGTATACTGCCACTGCGGCACGCCGAGCCCGGGAGAGAGGACCTCGAAGCGGTACTCGTCCCAGGCAAGCCGCGCGCCGTACCACGTCACGAGCGAAAAGAGCAGAAGCGAGGCGCCGACCACCACGAGCTCGATTCGGCGCTGCACGGCGGGCCGGAGCTTCTCGACGAAATAGGTCATGCGGATGTGCCGGTCGGCGGCGAACGCGGCCGAGGCGCCGAGCAGGGTGAGCACCACCATCAGCGCCACCGAGTATTCCTCGGTGAAGGCGAAGGAGCGTTCGGTGAAGTAGCGAACGAGCACGTTGGCGAAGGTGATGGCGGCGAGCACCGCCATCAGGAGAGCCACCGCCGCCCCTTCGAGCGTGACCGGCAGCCGCGGCGGGGCTTCGCCGAGCTTGAGCCCGGGCTGCCGCTCGGGGGGCTCGCTCACCGCCACCCGAGGCGCACCGAGCGAGCCGTGCGGGGGAGGCGGCGCGCGGTCACGCGCTCGCGGCGACGGCGGCCTGCGCCTTGCGCGCGAGCTCGGCGCCCACCTGCGCCGCCCACTTGTCGAACACGGGCTTCGTCGCCTCGGCGAAGGCGCGCTTCTCCTCGAGCGTCAGTGCGACGACCTCGACACCCCGGCGGGCGAGCTCGTCGAGCGAGGAACGATCGCCGTCGAAGCCGAGCCCCTTGCGCGCGGCGGCGATCTGACGCTTTGCCGCCTCGCGGGCGCTCTCGGCGACGATCTCCTGGTCCGCCCGGCTGAAGCTGTCCCACACGGGCTTCGCGACGTGGAAGATCCCCGCGTCCGCGACGTAGTTCCAGATCGTCAGGTGCTTCTGGGCGAGCGTGTCCATGCGGAAGGCGAGGAACAGGTTGATCGGGTTCTCCTGCCCATCGACCGCGCCGGTCGAGAGCGCGGGCTGGAGGTCGGCGAAGGACATCTGCACCGGGTTGGCGCCGAGCTGGGTGTAGATGTCGCTGAAGATCGCCCCGGCCGCGAAACGGATCTTCATCCCCCGCAGGTCGGCCGGGCGACGGATCGGCCGCTTGCTGTTGGAGAGCTCGCGGAAGCCGTTCTCGCCCCACGCAAGCGGCACGACATCCCGGGTGGCGAGCACGCGGAACAGGTCCCTCCCGACCTCGCCGTTGATCAGCGCATCGAAGGCGGCAGGCCCGGGCATCAGAAACGGCAGCGAAAAGAGGTTCATCTCGCGGATCTGCGGCGAGAGGTTGATGGTGGAGGAGACGCAGAAGTCGATCACGCCCTGGCGCATCGCCACGAGCTCGCGCGTCTGGTCGCCGCCGACGAGCTGGCTGCCCGGATAGACCTTGACGTTGATCCGCCCGCCGGTGCGCTAGGTGACGAGCTCGGCCCACTCGAAGGCGCTGGCGGAGAGCGGGATCGGCCGGTTGCCGACGACCGAGAGCTTGTACTCGCTCTTCAGCGATTGGGCGCGCGACACCCAAGGCGCGGCGAGCGGCGCGGCGGCGGCGATCAGGATCGAGCGTCGGGCGAATGGCGTGCGCATTGCGTCCCCCTCCTTCGCCGCCTTGGCGCGGCGGCGTTGCAATTCTGGCTTCCGGCGGCGGAAGCCAGGGTCGGGCCAGAGCATGTGGGAGAGGCGCCCCCGCGGCAAGAGCGTTGGAAGACGCGAACGGGCCGGAGGCGGGGGGCGGGCGGCCCTTTCGGGGTGGCGGCCGCGGGTGTGGGGGAGCAACCGCTCAGGGCATGACGGCGACGCGCAGGGCGTTCGTGCTTCCCGAGGCGCCGAAGGGCACGCCCGCGACCACGACGAGCTCCTCCCCCTGCCGCAGGAACCCCTCCTGGCCGGCGATGCGGAGGCTCTTCGAGACCGTCTCGGTCATGGAATGGACATCCGCGGTCACCACGGGGTGCACGCCCCAGACGACGGTGAGCCGCCGTGCCGTCTCGATCCGCGGCGTGAGCCCGAGGATCGGCGCCTCGGGCCGCTCGCGCCCCATGCGCAGGGCGGTCGCACCGCTCATCGTGAAGGTCGCAATCGCCTTCGCCCCGATCGTCGCGGCGACCTGGCGTGCGGCAGCGGCGATCGCATCGGCCGTCGAGCGCTCGGGCGGGTTGCGCGTCGCCTCGACGATCTCGCGCCAGGTCGGGTCAGCCTCCACGCGGGCGACGATCCGGTCCATCATTGCCACCGCCTCGCGCGGGAAGGCGCCGGCGGCGCTCTCGGCCGAGAGCATCACCGCATCCGCCCCGTCGAACACGGCGGTCGCGACGTCGGAGGCCTCGGCGCGCGTCGGGGTGGGCGCCGAGATCATGCTCTCGAGCATCTGTGTCGCCACCACCACCGGCTTGCCCGCGCGACGGCAGGCCTTGACGATCCGCTTCTGGGCAAGCGGCACCGCCTCGGGCGGCAGCTCGACGCCGAGATCGCCGCGCGCGACCATCACGCAGTCGGCGAGCGCGACGATCTCGTCGAGCGCCTCGAGCGCCGAGGGCTTCTCGAGCTTCGCCATGATCCAGGCGCGGCCGTCGACGAGCCGCTTCGCCTCCGCGACGTCCTGCGGCTTCTGCACGAAGGAGAGGCCGACATACTCGATGCCGTGCTCGAGCGCGAAGGCGAGGTCGCGCCGGTCCTTCTCGGTCAGCGCCGGGATCGGCAGGGCGATGTCGGGCACGTTCACGCCCTTGCGGTCGGACACCTGGCCGCCGACGACCACTTCGGTCTCGAGATGATCGGGGCGCACGCGCGTCACACGCAGCCGCACCTTGCCGTCGTCGATCAGGAGGGTGGAACCGATGCGCGCGGCGGCGATGATCTCTGGGTGCGGCAGCGCAACCCGGGTGCGATCCCCCGGCACGGGGGAGAGGTCGAGGCGGAAGGTCTGGCCGGTCTGGAGCTGGACGCGGCCGCCGCCGAAGGTGCCGACGCGGAGCTTCGGCCCCTGCAGGTCGGCGAGCACGCCAATCGGCCGCCCCGCACGCTTCTCGATCGCGCGGATCGCAGTGAGACGCGCGAGATGCTCCTCATGCGTGCCATGGCTGAAGTTCAGCCGGAACACGTCGGCGCCGGCGAGGAACAGCGCCTCGATCACCTCCGGTGTCGAGGAGGCGGGGCCGAGGGTGGCGACGATCTTGGTGCGTCGATGGCGCCGGAGCGTGGGCTTCCGTCGCATCTCAGCCTCGCGCGGGCCCGAGCCGCGGCGCGCGGGGCAACGCTGATCGGAACGGAAGGGGATCGAGATCAGGCTGCACCGGAGGCGCTTCCGTCACGCGAGACGTCGGCCAGGGCGCCGCCCGATCGCGCAAGCAGGAAGCGCCGCTGCGGGCAAGCCCCGGGCGCGGCCTCGGGACGTCGGCGGCGATGTCGCGGCGCTCTCCGCCCATCGGCTCACGCCGCCTCGGCGAGGCTCTCGAACAGGGCCAAGCCGTCGGTCCCGCCCATCAGCGGATCGACGAGATCCTCAGGATGCGGCATCAGCCCGAGGATGCGGCGGTTCTCGGAGAAGATCCCGGCGATATTGCGCGCCGCCCCGTTCGGCGCCGCCGCCGGCAACGCCTCGCCGGCTTCGTTGACATAGCGGAACGCGACCAGACCCTCCCCCTCGAGCCGGTCGAGCACCGGCTCATCGGCGACGTAGTTGCCGTCGCCATGGGCGAGCGGGGCGCGGATGATCGCGCCCGGGGCGTAGCGGGCGGTAAAGGGCGTGTCGGTGCGCTCGACCCGCATCAGGCAGTCCATCGCGAGGAAGCGCAACGTGGCGTTGCGCAGCAGCGCGCCGGGGAGCAGCCCGGCCTCGCAGAGGATCTGGAAGCCGTTGCAGACGCCCAAGATCAGGCCGCCGCGCGCGGCATGGTCGGCCACCGCGCGCATGATCGGGGAGCGTGCGGCGATCGCGCCGCAGCGCAGATAGTCGCCATAGCTGAACCCGCCCGGCAGAACCACGAGGTCAAGCCCGGGCGGAAGCGCGGCGTCGCGGTGCCAGAGCATCGCGGGGCGGCGGCCCGTGGCGCGCTCGAGCGCGATCGCCATGTCGCGCTCGCGGTTCGTTCCGGGGAACACGACGATGCCGGCGCGGAGAGCGCTCATGACGCGCCGCCCCCCTCCGCGGCGCCCGGAGCGGGCGCAAGCGGCGAGCGGCTCGCCTCGGAGCGTCCGAGTCGCGGGCTCACCACCAGGTGCCGAGCCTCAGCCAGTGCATCGCGGCGAGCGTCACGAGCGTCGCGCCGACGGCGAGCGCCGCCGCATCGAACCACAGGCGAATAGCCGCCCGCTTGCGGGCGACGAAGCCCCCCGCGCGGAGCCTCTCCGCCTCGCGCCGGCGCAGCGCGAGCGCGATCACGACGGTGAGCACCAGGAAGACGAGGATCGAGGCCTTGGCCACCGCCGCCCTTCAGACGAGCTCGACGCGGAAGCTTTCGATGACGCTGTTGGCGAGCAGCTTCCGCGCCATCTCCTCGGCGGTGGCCCGAGCCTTCGCCGGGTCTGCCTCGGCGAGCGTCAGCTCGATCACCTTGCCCGCCCGAACCTCCTCGACCCCTGTGAAGCCGAGCGTTCCGAGGGCGTGCGCGATCGCCCGCCCCTCTGGGTCGAGAACGCCCGATTTGGGCATGACCGTCACGCGCGCCTTCGTCACCGCGAGGCACTCCCAGGGGCGGGGCGCGTCACTGCATCGTCTCCGGGCCCTTGAGGTCGCGCATCCCCGCCTCGGGCAGGATCCCCAACCGCCGCGCCACCTCCTGGTAAGCCTCCTCGACCTTGCCGAGGTCGCGGCGAAACCGGTCCTTGTCGAGCTTCTCGTTCGTCTTGATGTCCCACAGCCGGCAAGAATCGGGGGAGATCTCGTCGGCGAGCACGATCCGCATCTCGTCGTTCTCCCACAGCCGGCCGAACTCGAGCTTGAAGTCGACGAGCCGGATGCCGACGCCGAGGAAGAGGCCGGTGAGGAAGTCGTTCACCCGAAGCGACAGCGCCATGATGTCGTCGAGGTCCTGGACCGAGGCCCAGCCGAAGGCGGTGATATGCTCCTCGGCCACCATCGGGTCACCGAGCTGGTCGTTCTTGTAGTAGTACTCGACGATCGAGCGCGGCAGCGGCGTGCCCTCGGGGATGCCGAGGCGGGTGGAGAGGCTGCCTGCGGCGACGTTGCGAACCACCACCTCGAGCGGGATGATCTCGACTTCGCGGATCAGCTGCTCGCGCATGTTCAGGCGCCGGACGAAATGCGTCGGCACGCCGATTTCGGCAAGCCGGGTCATGATGAACTCGCTGATGCGGTTGTTCAGCACGCCCTTGCCGGTGATCACCCCCTTTTTCTGGGCGTTGAAGGCGGTGGCATCGTCCTTGAAATACTGCACGAGGGTGCCCGGTTCCGGCCCCTCGAACAGGATCTTCGCCTTGCCTTCGTAGAGCTGCCTGCGGCGCGCCATGGTCGGAAACACCCCTTCCCCGCTGCGCGAGGTCTTCTGTCGCATCGCGATATAGCACGCCCGCGCCTGCGGCCACAGCGGTGCCGCGGCCGGGAGACGGCGCTCGCGGCCGGCTCGACCGGGCGGGCTCAGCGCAGGGTTGACTGCACGATGTCGTGCACGAGCAGGCTGCCGGCCTGGGCGAGCACCACGGTGGTTCCCACCACCAGGACCTCGTAGCCCGGCCGGGCGACGAGCTGGGCGAGCAGCGAGGCGGGAGCGGCGCGCTTGGCGATCCCCGGCGGCAGCGGCTTGCCGCGGGCGACGTTGCGGGCGATGCCTGGGGGGAGGGGGCGAAGCGAGCCGGCGTTGGCGGCGAGCCAGGCGCTGATCCGCGCCTGCTCGGCCGCGGTGAAGGCGACCGTCACCTGGCCCGGCCGGGGCGAGGGCTGGCCCTGCGGCAGGCCCGGGATCGCCTGGCCGTAGCCCTGTCCGCGCCCGGGCGGCGGCTGCGCCTCGGCAAGCGAGGGGCAGAGCAGCGCAACGAGAAGCGCCCGCCGGAAGGACACGATCATACCCTAACACTCGCCCCGATCCGCCGCTCGCGCAAGTCGGCCATCCGCGGCGCGATCGGAGCGCCTGAGGACGACGGTGCAGACCGCGCCGGCTTCTGCTAGAGGAGGCGCGGAACGGAAGGCGCATGCCGCGGGGGAAGGTGCGATGAGCACGGACGCTTTCGCCGAGCGCGAGAAGGGCTTCGAGGCGAAGTTCAAGCTGGATCAGGAGCAGGAGTTCCGCGTCCAGGCGCGGCGCAACCGCCTGTTCGGCCTGTGGGCGGCACAGCGGCTCGGCAAGAGCGGGGCGGAGGCCGAGGAGTATGCGCGGAGCGTCGTGACGGCCGACTTGAAGAAGCCCGGCCACGAGGACGTTCTCGAGAAGGTCGCGGCCGACCTCCTCGCCGCCGGTCAGGCGCCGTCGATGGACGAGCTGCGCGCCGTCTATGACGAGGCGCTCGCCACCGCGCGTCAGCAGGTGGCGGCGGAAGGTCCGAAGGCCTGACTCGGCTGGCCCGGCTCTGCGTCCGGTCGGGAGACGGTCGCCGGCCCGGCGCGGTCGCCGCGGCCCCCTCACCGCTGCTCGCCGCACCGGAGGCCGGTGTCACGTCTGCCCGGCCGACTGACTGCACTCGCGGCGATATCGAGCCGCACGATCGCACCCTCGCCGTCGGGGCCGCCGAGAGGGGCGCCCGGGCTCTCCCGCGCTGCCGCCCGGCCCCTCAGCCGCCATCGACGTCGCCCGGGCGCTCCTCGTCGTCGCCGAACACGCGGGCGAGCACGGTATCGACATGGCGCAGATGCAGCCTCGGGTCCATCGCCCGGTCGATCGCCGCGGCGTCGAGATGCGCCGTCACCTCCGGGTCGGCGAGCAGGTGGTCGCGGAACGTGCGCGCCCCCTCCGTGCCGAGCGCGGCCCAGGTCGCCATCGCATTGCGCTGGACCGCGGCGTAGGCCGCCTCGCGGCTCATCCCGGCCTGGGTGAGCGCGAGCAGCACCTCGCCCGAATGCACCACGCCGCCGAGCGCCTCGAGATTGGCCGCCATCCGCTCCGGATAGATCACGAGCGTCTCGATCATCCCGCCAAGACGCTGCAGGGCGAAGTCGAGAGCGATCGTCGCATCCGGGGCGATCACGCGCTCGACCGAGGAGTGCGAGATGTCACGCTCGTGCCAGAGAGCGACGTTCTCGAGCGCCGGCACCACCATTCCCCGCACGAGCCGCGCGAGCCCCGTGAGGTTCTCCGACAGCACCGGGTTGCGCTTGTGCGGCATCGCCGAGGAGCCCTTCTGGCCCGGGTGGAAGTATTCCTCCGCCTCGCGCACCTCCGACCGCTGCAGGTGCCGGATCTCGATCGCGAGCCGCTCTATGCCGGCGGCGATCACCGCAAGCACGGCGAAGACCATCGCATGCCGGTCACGCGGGATCACCTGGGTCGAGACCGGCTCGACCGCGAGGCCGAGGCGGGCAGCGACGAAGGCCTCGATCGAGGGATCGACATGGGCGAAGGTGCCGACGGCGCCGGAGATGGCGCAGGTGCCAATCTCGCGCCGCGCCGCGGCGAGCCGCTCGCGCCCGCGCGCGAACTCGGCCCAGTGGCCGGCGAGCTTCAGCCCGAACGAGGTCGGCTCGGCGTGGATGCCGTGGCTTCTGCCGATCGTCACGGTATGGCGATGTTCGAGCGCGCGCGCCTTGAGCGCGTCGAGAAGCCGCGCCAGCCCCCGGTCGATCAGGTCGAGCGCCTGGGTGAACTGAACGGCAAGCGTCGTATCGAGCACGTCGGAGGAGGTGAGCCCCTGGTGCAGGAACCGCGCCTCCGGCCCGATCCCCTCGCCGAGCCAGGTGAGGAAGGCGATCACGTCATGCCGCACCTCCGCCTCGATCGCGTCGATCCGGGCGAGGTCGGCTTCCGTCATCGACGCGACCCGCGGGCCGCCCTTCTCGCGGATCGCCCGCGCTGCCTCGCGGGGGATCTGGCCAAGCTCGCCCTGCCGTTCGGCCACCAGGGCCTCGATCTCGAACCAGATCCGGTAGCGGTTCCGGGGCTCCCAGATCGCTGCCATCTCCGGGCGGCTGTAGCGTGGGATCATCGTCTGTCCTCGTGGCTTGCGCGGCGTGTGTGCGCCGCCCGGCGAGGGTTGACAAGCCGCCGCCCATCGCCCGCTATGACGGGCTGTTCCGCCCTCGCACACGGCAGCGCGTGATGGACCTCTCGATCTCCGGTTCCCAAATCTGGGCGCTTGTTGCCGTCATCGGCATCGACATCGCGCTTGCGGGAGACAATGCCGTCGTCGTCGGCATGGCGGCCGCCGGCCTGCCGCCGGAACAGCGCCGGCGCGCGATCATCCTCGGCATCGGCGCTGCCGCGCTCTTGCGCATCCTGTTCGCCCTGATGACGACGCAGCTGCTCGAGATCACCGAGCTCGTCTTCGTCGGCGGGCTCCTGCTCGTCTGGGTCTGCTGGAAGATGTACCAGGAGCTTCGCGGCGCGCGCGAGGCGGAGAGCAAGCATGCCGCGGAAGGCTTCAACGCGCAGCCGAAGACCTTCGCCCAGGCGATGTACCAGATCGTCATCGCCGACGTCTCGATGAGCCTCGACAACGTTCTCGCCGTGGCCGCGGCCTCCAAGGAGCACCCCTACATCATGGCCTTCGGCCTGCTTCTCTCGGTGGTGCTGATGGGGGTGGCGGCCTCCTATATTGCGCGGATGCTCGATCGGCACCGCTGGATCAGCTGGCTCGGTCTGGCGCTGATCGTCTATGTCTCGCTGAAGATGCTGTGGGAGGGCTGGCCGGGCGTGGCCCGCCATGTCGGGCTCTCGCCTGACCCGACGGTGATGATCTCGGTCGCGGGGGCCGCGATCCTGCTCTACGTGCTCGCCGATCTCCTGATCCTGCGGCGGCGGACACTGCCCTGAGCGGCGAAAGCGGCGTGGGACCAGGCCGACGATCGGAGCGCCCGTGCCCGGCAAAGCTGGGGCCGGCGACGGTGTGCGCCGGGGCTGATCCGGGCGGCCGCGGCTCCCGGGCGCGAGGTGCCGGTCGACAGCGGCTAGAGAAGCCCCTCGCGCCGGAAGCTCATCCACCGCCCCATGCCGACGATCACATGGTCATGCAGTGCGAGGCCGAGCGCCTTTGCCGCCGACGCCAGCTCGCGCGTGAGTTCAATGTCGGCCCGGCTCGGCGTGGGGTCACCGGAGGGGTGGTTGTGCACGAGGATCAGCGCCGCCGCCTTGAGCTCGAGCGCGCGTTTGAGCACCTCGCGCGGATAGAGCGGCGTGTGGTTCACCGTCCCTCGCCCCTGCTGCTCGTCGGCGATCAGCCGGTTGCGGCTGTCGAGGAAGAGCGCCCGAACCTGCTCCACCGGCTCGCGCGCAAGTGAGGCGTGGAGATAGTCGAGCAGCCGGTCCCAGGAGGACAGGACCGGCCGCTCCGTGAGCTCGGCCTTCAAAAGGCGCAGGCTCGCCGCCTGGACGACCTTGAGCGCCGCCACCGCCGCATCGCCCATGCCGTCAACGGCGAGAAGCTCGCTTCGCGGCGCGGCGATTGCGGCGGCGAAACTGCCGAACCGGGCGATCAGCGCCTTCGCGAGCGGCTTGGTGTCCACCCGCGGCACGGCATAGAGCACCATTTCAAGCAGCTCGTAGTCGGCAAGAGCGTCGGGGCCGGCGGTGAAGAGCCGCTCGCGCATGCGCCGGCGGTGGTCGAGATGGCCGGGCTCGCTTCGCCCCTTCTGTGGGGGCGCTGCCGCGGCTTCGAACAGGTCGCCGCCCGCCACGCCCCCCTTGCGCCGCGGCATGGCTTCAGGCCGCGAACGGGGCGAAGCGCGGGTCCTTCCGTTCCGCCTCCGAGAGGGTGAACACCTCGACGCCTGTGGCGGTGACGCCGACGCAGTGCTCGAACTGCGCCGAGAGGCGCCGGTCGCGCGTCACCGCGGTCCAGCCGTCGTCAAGGATCTTCACCTCCGGCCGGCCGGCGTTGACCATCGGCTCGACGGTGAAGAACATCCCCTCGCGCAGCGTGATCCCCTCGCCGGGGCGGCCGAAGTGCAGGATGTTCGGCGCCTCGTGGAAGTTCCGGCCGAGCCCGTGGCCGCAGAAGTCGCGCACCACGGAGAAGCGATGCCGCTCGACATAGCTCTGGATCGCGAAGCCGACGTCGCCGAGCCTCGCCCCGGGGCGGATCGCGCGTATGCCCCGCCACATCGCCTCGTAGGTCACGTCCATCAAGCGCTTCGCTGCGCGCGAGGGCTCGCCGGCGGCGAACATGCGCGAGGTGTCGCCGTGCCAGCCATCGAGGATCACGGTGACGTCGATGTTGATGATGTCTCCCTCCTCGAGCCGGCGCTCGCCCGGGATGCCGTGGCAGACGACATGGTTGACGGAGGTGCAGATCGACTTCGGGAAGCCCCGGTAGCCGAGCGGTGCGGGCACCGCCCCATGGGCGGTGATGAAGTCATGGCACAGCCGGTCGAGCTCCGCCGTGCTCACCCCTGGGCGGACATGCGGGGCGATCATGTCGAGGGTGGCGGCGGCGAGCCGGCCGGCGCGGCGCATCCCCTCGAAATCCTCGGGGTCATGCAGCACGATCCGGCGTGCCTCGGCCGTGCCACACCCCGCGTCGCGCTCGAGCTGGTTCATGTCCTCTTCGCCTGACGGCGATCGCCTAGCGCGGCGGCGGCGGTGGCGCAAGCCGAACCCTCCCCCGCAGCGTGCTCGACAGTGCCGAGCGCGTCGGCGAGCCGGAGCCGCGCGCTGCCCGGGGCGAGTGGCTTCGGCTGGCTCGCATGTGGCGCCCAGCCGGTGAGCGTCGCGACGACGAAGGGGATGGCGATCACGCCGCCGCGCGCGCCTTCCGCCAGACGCGCAACGGCGCGGCCGAGCACGGCACGCCGAAGCGGGGTGCGGTTCAGCGCGGCCACGGCATTGGTCTCGCCGAGAGCCCGCAGGTCGGCGAACAGGGCGAACGGGTCGCGATACTCGACCGTGATCGTCTCAACGTCGGCGACCGGCAGGGCGAAGCCCGCACGCTGCAGGAGTGCGGCGCAATCGCGGAGGTCGGCGAAGGGGGAGACGCGGGGCGAGGCGCCGCCCGTCACCTCGGCTTCGGCCGCGAGGAAGGCCTCTCGCACTGGAGCGAGCGTGCCCAAAGCCCACAGGGTCGCGAGGAACAGCCCATCGGGTTCGAGTGCCTGCCGTATCTGCAGAAGCGCGCCGGGGAGGTCGTTCACCCAGTGAAGCGAGAGATTCGACACCACGAGGTCAAACGAGCCCGGGGCGAAGGGCAGCGCCTCCTCGTCGGCCGCGACCGCAAGCCCACACGAGGCCGCGGCACGCCGCGCCATTGCCGGGGCGGGATCGGCCGAGGCGACGAAGGGGATGCCGCGGGCGCGGAGCAGGCGCGCCATCAGCCCGTGCCGGCCGCCGAGATCGAGCGCCCGGGTGAAGCGACGGGTGGTGTCGTCGAGCCGGTCGGCGAGCCGGGCGGCCGTCTCGGCGAGGATCGGCTCGGCCGACGCGACGAGCCGGGCGGCGCGCTCGCGCCGCTTCCGGTGCAGCTTCCGGTCGAACACCTCCATCACCGTGTTCATACCCGGCATGTGGGCCGGTTGCCCGCCGACGCCAAGCAGGGGCAGGATGCCCGATGACCGGAGCCAGGGGAGAGAAGAGGAATGAACGACACGACGATCCTGGCCGCGCGCGCAGCCGCGGTCGCGGCGACAGTGGAGCGCGTGCGCGGCATCGAGGCGCGCCTCGGCGTGACGCGCGAGTCGCTCGCCGCGATCATGGCGGAGCTCGAGGCGCTCGCCGCAGAGGCGCATCTGTTTCCGTCCACCGAATTCCCGCCGCCGCCCGAGGGCGAGAAGGGAAGCCGGCGCTATCTCCTGCACGAGGATCCGGACGGGCGCTTCGCCCTCTACCTCAACGCTCTCAACCCGGGCAACGAGACGAAGCCGCATGACCACACCACCTGGGCCGTGGTGGTCGCGGTCGAGGGCGAGGAGCTGAACAAGGTTTACGCCCGGACCGAGCGCGGCCTCGAGGTGGTGCGCGAGGTCGTGGTCCGGCCGGGCACGGGCATCGCGCTCATGCCCGAGGACATCCACTCGATCCACACAACGGGCACGGTGCCGACCCGCCACCTGCACATGTACGGGCTCGCGCTCGAGCGGCTCGATCAGCGCATGGCTTATGACCCGGCCACGGGGCAGGCGACGCCCTACAACGCCACCTTCATGAGGCCCACGGTGAACCGGCCCGCCTGATGCGCCGGATCACGCCGGCGGCGCTCAAGGCCGCGATCCGCGACGGGCGCGAGCTCGCGATCCTCGACGCGCGGGAGGAGGGAGAGTTCGGCTCGGGCCATCTCTTCTGGGCCTCGCCTCTGCCGCTGTCGCGCCTGCCGCTGATCGCGCGCGCTCTCGTGCCGAACCCGCGCGCGCGCATCGTCGTGACCGACGACGGGCGCGGCCTCGCCGAGCGTGCCGCCGCGGAGCTCGAAGCGATGGGCTTCGCCGACGTCTCGGTGCTCGAGGGCGGAACGCCGGCCTGGGAGCGGGCCGGCTATGTGCTGTTCTCGGGCGTCAACGTGCCGTCGAAGGCGTTCGGCGAGTGGGTCGAGCACCACTACGGCACCGAGAGCATCGACGCGCTTGAGCTCAAGGCGCTGATCGACCGCGGCGAGCGGCTCCTGATCCTCGACAGCCGCCCGTTCGAGGAGTTCACCCGGATGTCGATCCCCGGCGGGATCAACGTCCCGGGCGGCGAGCTCGCCTACCGGATCGCCGAGCTCGCTCCCGACCCCGAGACGCTGGTCGTCGTCAACTGCGCCGGCCGCACGCGCTCGATTCTCGGCGCCGAGAGCCTGCGTCGCTTCGGCATCCCGAACCGTGTGGTGGCGCTGCGCAACGGCACAATGGGCTGGGAGCTCGCGGGGCTTGCCTGCGCCCGCGGCGCGACAGCGCGTTACCGCGAAGGAACGCCGCCGGAGCTCGAGCAGGCTCTGGCCCGCGCCGAGGCGCTTCGGCGCCGGCACGGCGTGGGGCTTATCAACCGCGACACGCTGGCCGCCTGGCAACAGGACGGCACGCGCACGCTCTACCTTCTCGATGTGCGCGACCCGAGGGAGTACGAGGCGGGCCACCTCCCGGGCAGCCGGAGCGCCCCGGGCGGCCAGCTCGTGCAGGCGACCGATTCCTGGATCGCGGTGCGAAACGCGCGGATCGTTCTCGTCGACGACACCGGCGTGCGGGCGCGGATGACGGCACAGTGGCTCGCGCAGATGGGCCATCGCGACATCCATGTTCTCGAGGGAGGGCTCGAGGGTCCGCTCGAGAGCGGGCCCGGGCAGCCGGAGGTGGCCCTGCCCTAGGTCGAGACCCTGCCGCTGCGCTCGGTCAAGGCGGCGCTCGAGGCCGGGGCGGGGAGGGTGGTCGATCTCGCCCGTTCGATCGCCTTCCGAGAGGGCCACATCCTGGGCGCTCTCTGGGGCGTGCGCACACGGCTCGATGCGCTTGCGGGGCGGCTTCCCGACCAGGGGCTTGTCGCCGTGACTTCGCCCGACGGCAATCGCCTTGCCGCGCTTGCGGTCGAGGAGCTTGAGGAGCTGACGGCGGCCCGCGTCGGCGTCCTCGAGGGGGGTGTCGCGGCCTGGGCGGCGGCCGGTCTCCCGCTCGCAGCCGACCGCACGAACCCGCCCGACGAGGCCTGCATCGACACCTATCTCCGCCCCTATGACCGGAACACGGGTGTGGAGGAGGCGATGCGCGCCTACCTCTCCTGGGAGATCGATCTTGTGAAGGAGATCGCGCGCGATGGCGATGCCGGCTTCGGCTGAGCCGCGGTCGCCGCTCGCCCGGCTCGCGGGGGGGCTTCTGCGCCGGGCGGCGGATGTGCTCGTGCCGCCCGCCTGTTTCGCCTGCAGCGAGCCCGTGGCCGAGCAGGGGCTCCTGTGCCCGTCCTGCTTTCCTCGGCTCCGCCGCATCGGCCCGCCGCACTGCCGCTGCTGCGGCCTGCCTTTCGGCCATTCGGCCGAAGCCGTTGAGGCGGGGCTGTGCGCCTCCTGCCTCGAGTATCCGCCGTCCTTTGAGCGCGCGCGGGCGGCTTGGGTCTACGACGAGGCGTCGAAGCCGCTGCTGCTCGCGTTCAAGTATGGCGACCGGACCGAGCTCGCCCCCGCCTTCGCCCGAGCGATGGCGTCGGCCGGAGCGGCCCTCCTCGCCGAGGCGGACGTGATCGCGCCCGTGCCTCTGCACCGGCTGCGGCTGATCAGCCGGCGCTACAACCAGGCCGCCCTGCTCGCCCATGCGCTCGGGTCGATCACGGGCAAGCCGGTCGCGCCGGCGCTGCTTCGCCGCACGCGGCGGACCGCCCCGCTCGCCGATCTCTCGGCGGGAGCGCGACGCCGGGCGCTTGCGGGGGCGATCGCCGTGTCGGCGCGCTTCGCCGGGAGGCTGGGCGGGGCCCGCGTGCTTCTGATCGATGACGTTCTGACCTCAGGCGCGACGGCCAATGCCTGCTCGGAGGCGCTGCTCGCCGCCGGTGCCTCGGCGGTTGACGTGCTGACCGTGGCGCGCACGCCGGCGCCCAAGCCTGACGAGGCCCTTGACGCGGCGGACACGGCGGGCGACCTCCCGGGCAATGGCTGAGATCGAGATCTACACCACCGCCTGGTGCCCCTATTGCGCTGCGGCGAAGGCCCTGCTCGCGAAGAAGGGGGTGCCGTTCCGCGAGATCGACGCTCCGTCCGGTTCGGCGGCGCGCGCCGCGGCGATCACACGCTCGGGCGGCAGGACGACTGTTCCGCAGGTCTTCGTCGATGGCAAGCCGCTCGGCGGCTATGACGACCTCGCCGCGCTCGACCGTGCCGGCCGGCTCGACGCCCTCCTCGGCGTCGGCTGATCTTCACCGTGTGTTGGCACTCCCTTGCGCAGAGTGCCAGGGATGCCATCATCCAGTCATCGCCGGCGCGCAGGGCGGGTCCCGGCCGTCGCACGAGGGAACGGATGATCCACTACACTCTTCGCTGCCACGAAGGCCACACATTCGACGGCTGGTTCAAGGACAGTGCCACCTTCGAGAGGATGGCCGCGCGCGGGCTTGTCGAGTGCCCGAGCTGCGGTTCGAGGCGTGTCGAGCGGGCGCTGATGACGCCGGCGATCGGCTCCGGCGCGAAGGGCAGGGGCAGCACGGAGGCCGATCCGGGGCGCGGCCAGCCGGCTCAAGCGGCGGCGGCGAAGGCGGCCGCCGGGCCGATGCCCGCCGAGATAGTGGCGATGTTGCAGCGTCTTCGCGCCGAGATCGAGCGCAACTGCGACTATGTCGGCCCCCGGTTCGCCGAAGAAGCGCGGCGTATTCACGAGGGCGAGGCGGAACCGCGCGGCATCTACGGTGAGGCGACCCCCGAGGAGGCCGAGGCGCTCAGGGAAGACGGGATACGCTTCGAGACCATCCCCTGGGTGAAGCCGGCGGACGGCTGAGCCCGCGCCGCTGCGGCCGCGCCGAGCCGCGGCGCGCTCACCCCTGTGCCTTCTGTCGCGCGGCGGCGAGCAGCCCGGCGATCGAGCGGGCGAGCTCGCTCCGCGTGATCGGCTTCGGCAGGAAGGCGATGTCCTCCATCAGCGTCAGAGCCGGGTTCATCTCCCCGCCGACGAAGCCAGAGATCATCAGCACGGGCAGGTTCCTCCGCTGCTGCTTGGCCCAGAGGGCGAGCTCCTGGCCGGTCATGTCGCCGGGCATGACGACGTCGGTGACCATGATGTCGAAGCCCCCGGTGGCGAGATGGTCGCGCGCCGAGCGAGCATCGCCGCACTCCACCACCTGGGCGCCGAGGTCGCGCAGGGTTGCCGCCATAACGCCCCGGACGGTGGCGTCGTCATCGACGAGCAGGATCCGGGCGGTGATGTGCTTCGGCGTCTCCTCCGGCATCGGTGCCGGTTCATGGTCCTGCTCGGCCGAGAGCGGCAGGAACACCGAGACGCGGGTGCCGCGGCCCATCCGGCTCTCGATCCGCGCCGTGCCACCTGACTGAGTGGCGAAGCCGTAGACCATCGAGAGCCCGAGGCCCGTTCCGCGCCCCGGCTCCTTGGTGGTGAAGAAGGGCTCGAAGGCGCGCGCCATCACCTCCGGCCCCATGCCGCAGCCATTGTCCTCGACATCGATCACCGCGTACTCGCCCGCCGGCAGGTCCTCGGTCGCATCGGCCGGCGTGATGGCGCGCGCGCGCGTGCGCACCACGATCCGCCCCTGGCGCTGCATCCCGTCGCGGGCGTTCGAGACGAGGTTGATCAGGCACGCGTCGAGATGGGTCGGATCGACCCGCACCGGCAGGGCCGCCGGCGAGAGGTCGAGGACAAGCTCGTTGGCCTCTCCTGCCGCCTTGGCGAGCAGGGTTCGGCAGCGCTCCACCTGCCGGCCGACGTCGCAGGCGACGGGGAACAGCATCTGCTTGCGGGCAAAGGACAGGAGCTGGCCGGTGAGGTTGGAGCCGCGCTCAATCGTGCGCAGCATCAGATCCGTGGTCTCGCGCGCGCGGGGGTCATCGCGGAAGCGCAGCGCGAGCGCCTCGGTGCAGCCGAGCAGCACCGAGAGCAGGTTGTTGAAGTCGTGCGCCACGCCGCCGGTGAGCATGCCGACACTCTCGAGCTTTTGCGCGTGGTGCAGCCGGTCCTCCGCCTGGCGTCGGGCGGCATCGGCCTCGCCGAGGCTCTCAATCAGGGCGGCATGCGCCAGCGCCCCTTTGCGCAGCGACCGGGCGAGCCACCAGACGGCACCGGAGGCGACGAGCAGCACGCCGAGAATGACAAGGGCGAGGCTGTCATTGCCGGACGCGACTTCCTTGCGGTCGGCCGAGACCACGACCGCGATCGGCCAGCGGGCGAGCCGCTGCACGAGAACGAGCCGTGCGCTCGACCCTGGCCCCTCCTGGACGAGGCTGGTCGCGGCGTCCGCGCTGGGCGCGATCGCCTGGGCGATCCAGGAGGGATCGCTCATCGCCCGCCGTCCCGCCGTCGCGTCCTCCCGACCCGCGAGCTGCCAGCCGTCGACGTCGACCCAGGTAACGAGGAAGTCCCGGAAGGGCCGAACCGAGGCGTAGAAGCGCGAGAGATAATCGGCAGGCGTCGCAACGAGCACCGCTCCGGCCGTCCCTGCCGGCCCCGGGATGGCCACTGCCACGGACAACTGCATCGTGCCGGTGATCGGGCAGGAATAGGGGCGGACCAGCAACGGCCCCGGCTCGCCGGCAAGGGCGCGCGCGAGCCCGTCTGCGCCGTCGAGGCGCACGGGCCCGGCGGGCAGCCCGACCGAGTGCATCAGCACCAGCCCTGCGGCATCCGTCACCATCACCGAGGCGACCGCGTCGTGGCGGTCTGCGATCGCCGCGAGCCGGGCGGCGAGGCCCGGGTCGGTGGCGCGTTCGGCGACGCTCCGGCCGCTGCCCGGGTCGGCGAGGTCCTCGGCGAGCAGGCGCGCGATCTCGCCGTTGAGCTCGAGCACGCTCTCTGCGTGCCGGGCGGCCACTTCGAGCACGGTCAGAAGGCGCGTCTTCGCGTCCTCGACCGCGGCGTCGCGCAGATAGGCGATCGCCGCGCCTGCGAGCAGGATCGGCACCAGTGTGGCGACGAGGAGAAGCGCGACGGTGCGCTGGCCGAGCCGATGGGCCGAGGAGGAGACGTCCTCGAGAAGCACGTATCCGCCCAAAGGACTTGTTCCCTTTTTGTTCCGTTCGATGGGGTGAGGGGCCATGCTGTGCTGATCCTCGCGGGCGCCGTGGTGTGGGGGCCGAGCGGCCGCGATCCGGCCGTCGCGGCGCGTGCGCCGCGCTGCTGCGGCGGCCCGAGGACACTATACCCAATAGTAGGATGATATGCCTAGAGGCAATCGCGAGCGGCCGGCCCCCTCAGAGCCGGATCGCCGCCGCCAGATAGTTCACCGAGAGGTCGCGGGTCTCGACCCAGGCCGTGGAGGGAAGCCGGAGCGTCATCCCCGCCGTCGCCACCGGGCGGAACCCGGCCCCGCGAAGCTCGCGCCCGAGTTCGGCCGGGGTAACGAAGCGCCGCCAGTCATGCGTGCCGCGCGGCAGGATCCGCGCGATATACTCCGCCCCGACCTTGGCGAGGGCGAAGGAGCGGAGGGTTCGGTTGATCGTCGAGAGCGCGACGAGACCACCGGGCCGGGTGAGGGCGGCGAGCGCCGCGAGGAAGGCGCCGGTGTCGGCGACGTGTTCGATCACCTCGAGGGCGGTGACGACGTCGAACACCGCTCCCTCATCGACCAGCGTCTCAGGCGGCGCGACCCGGTAGGTGACGGCAAGACCTTGCGCGGCGGCATGGGCGCGGGCGGCGGCGATCGCTTCCGCTGCGGCGTCGATCCCGGTCACCTCGGCGCCGGCGCGGGCGAAGGCCTCGGCCGCGAGCCCAGCGCCGCAGCCGACATCGAGCACGCGCGCGCCCGGCCAGGCGATGCCGGCCTCCGCCGCCCGTGCCATGACCCAGCGCGTCCTGAGCGGGTTCATCCGGTGCAGCGGCCGCATCGGCCCGTCCGGGTCCCACCAGCGGGCGGCGAGCGCGTCGAACCGCGCCACCTCCGCCGCCTCCACCGTGCCGCCCGCGCCACGCGCCATGCCGCGCCCCATTGCCGCCATACCCTCGGGCCTTTATGTGTCGCACGCTTCGGCGCCCGCAACGCGCCAAGCCTTCCCGGTGTTCCCCGATGGCTCGTCTCGTGATGAAGTTCGGCGGCACCTCCGTCGCCGATCTCGACCGAATCCGCACCGTCGCCGCGCGCGTCAAGCGCGAGGTCGATGCCGGCCACGAAGTGGCCGTCGTGGTCTCCGCCATGGCCGGGGTGACGAACCAGCTGGTCGCCTGGTGCCAGGCGCTGTCGCCGCTGCACGACGCGCGGGAATACGACGCGGTGGTCGCGACCGGCGAGCAGGTCACCTCGGGGCTGACGGCGATTGCGCTGCAGGCGATCGGGGTCGATGCCCGCTCCTGGCAGGGCTGGCAGATCCCGGTGGCGACCGACGGGGCGCACGGCAAGGCGAGAGTGCAGCGGATCGAGGGCGGGGAACTGATCCGCCGCATGCAGGCCGGGCAGGTGCCGGTGGTGGCCGGCTTCCAGGGGCTCGGCCCCGACAACCGCATCACCACCCTCGGCCGCGGCGGCTCCGACCTCTCCGCGGTCGCGCTCGCGGCCGCCCTCGGGGCCGACCGCTGCGACATCTTCACCGATGTCGACGGCGTGTACACGACCGACCCGCGGATCGTGCCGCGGGCGCGCAAGCTCGAGCGGATCGCCTACGAGGAGATGCTCGAGATGGCCTCGCTCGGCGCGAAGGTGCTGCAGACGCGCTCGGTCGAGCTTGCGATGAAGGAACGTGTGCGCGTCCAGGTGCTATCCTCCTTCGAGGACAAGCCGGGCACGCTCGTGGTCGATGAGGACGAGATCGTGGAGAAGGAACTGGTCAGCGGCATCGCCTATTCGCGCGACGAGGCCAAGGTGACGCTTCGCCGCGTGCCGGACCGGCCGGGCATCGCGGCCGCGGTGTTCGGCCCGCTCGCCGAGGCCAACGTCAATGTCGACATGATCGTGCAGAACGTCTCTGCCGACGGCACGACCGATCTCACCTTCACCGTCGGCAAGGCCGATCTCGCCCGCACCCTAGACACGCTCAGGGCGCGGTCGGGCGAGATCGGCTACGCGGAGGTTTCGGCCGATTCGGGCGTGGCCAAGATCTCGGTCGTCGGCATCGGCATGCGCAGCCATGCCGGGGTCGCCAACACCATGTTCCGGGCTCTCGCCGCGCGCGGCATCAACATCGAGGTGATCACCACCTCCGAGATCAAGATCTCGGTGCTGATCCGCGAGGACGCCACCGAGCTCGCGGTGCGCGCCCTGCACGCGGCCTACGGCCTCGACGCCGCCGGATGACGCGGGCGGAGGCACGCGCACGGCTTGACGCGCTCTGGCGCCGGGGAACCGCGTTCCTCGGCTCTGAGGTCGCGATCATGGGCGGGGCGATGAGCTGGGTCAGCGAGCGCAACCTCGTCTCCGCCATCTCCAACGCAGGCGGCTTCGGCGTGATCGCCTGCGGCTCGATGACGCCCCGCCAGCTCGATGACGAGATCGCCGCCACCCGCGCGCTCACCGCGAAGCCCTTCGGCGTGAACCTCATCACCATGCACCCCGAGCTCGACGAGCTGATCGGCGTCTGTCTCGCCCATGGCGTGAGCCATATCGTGCTCGCGGGCGGGTTGCCGCCCGGCGGCGCGATCCGGCGCGTCAAAGACGGCGGGGCGAAGCTGATCTGCTTCACGCCCGCCCTGTCGCTCGGGCGCAAGCTCGTCCGCTCCGGGGCCGATGCGCTCGTGATCGAAGGCTCGGAGGCGGGGGGGCATATCGGGCCTGTCAGCCTGACCGTGCTCGCCCAGGAAGTGCTGCCGCATCTGACAGAGGTTCCGGTGTTCGTCGCGGGGGGCATCGGCCGGGGCGAGGCGATCCTCTCCTTCCTCGAGATGGGCGCGGCGGGGGTGCAGCTCGGAACGCGGTTCGTTTGCGCCACCGAATCGATCGCCCATCCGCGCTTGAAGCAGGCCTACATCCGCGCGAGCGCGCGCGACGCCCTGCCCACGGTGCAGCTCGATCCGCGCTTTCCGGTGATCCCGGTGCGCGCCCTCGTCAACCAGGGAACCGAGCGCTTCATGGCGCATCAGGCCGAGGTGGTGCGGCGCTACAATGCTGGCGAGCTGACCCGCGAGGAGGCGCAGCTCGCCATCGAGCATTTCTGGGCGGGCGCGCTGCGCCGCGCGGTGATCGAGGGCGATGTCGAGAACGGCTCGCTGATGGCCGGGCAGAGTGTCGGCCTCGTCACCCGCGAGCAGCCAACCGCAGAGATCATCGCCGAGCTCGTCGACCAGGCGCTCGCCGCCCTGATGGCGCGGAGCTCGGCCGCCGCGACGGCGGCCGCGGACTGAACGACCTCCGTGGCCGCCGCGCCGAGGGACGAGGCAGCGCCGCGACGACTGCTCAGCCGATTGCGGGCGGTGATGGCCGAGGCCGAGGCGCCGGCGGCGCGGCTCGCCGCGCTCGTGCGCCTCGTCGCCGACGAGCTCGCTGCCGAGGTCTGCTCCATCTACGTGATGCGCCCGGGCGAGATCCTCGAGCTCGTCGCCACGGAGGGGCTGCGGCAGGACGCGGTCCACCGGACCCGGCTGAGGGTCGGGGAGGGGATCGTCGGCACGGTCGCGGCCGAGGCGCGCCCCCTCAACCTTCCCGACGCGCAGAACCATCCCGCCTTCGCCTATCGGCCCGAGACCGGCGAGGAGCCCTTCGCCTCGATGCTCGCCGTGCCCTTGCTCCGCGCCGGCAGGGTGCTCGGCGTTCTTGCGGTGCAGACACGCGAGGCAAGGCTCTACACGGAGCCTGAGGTCGAGGCGCTCGAGACGGTCGCGATGCTTCTCGCCGAGCTCGTGCTCGGCCTACGTCCCCCGCCGCGGGACCGAGACGAGGTGCCGCGCGCTCTGGCCGGCACCCTGCCGCGCGTGTTCGAAGGGGTCGGTCTCACCCCCGGAATCGCCCTCGGCCCCGCCGTGCGGCACGGCGCCCGCCCGCCGCTCGCCGCCGTGCTCGCGACCGACCCGGCGGCCGAGCGCGAGCGGCTCGAGGCGGCCGTCGCCGCCATGCATGCGGGGCTCGACACCCTGCTCGCCGGCAGCGCCGGGCTCGTCTCGGGCTCGGCCGAGACGCGCGAGGTGTTCGAGGCCTATCGCCTGATCGCCGCCGACGCCGGGTGGCTCGCGCGGATCCGCGACGCGGTCGCGGCCGGGCTGACGGCCGAGGCGGCGGTCGAGCGCGAGCTTGCGGAGCTGCGCGCGCGGATGCGCCGCGTGCGCGATGCCTATCTGCGCGAGCGGCTCGCCGACCTCGAGGACGCCGCCGGGAGGCTCATCGACCATCTCGCCGGCGGCTCGCGCGCCGAGGGCCTGCCTCAGGGCTTCATCCTGCTCGCGCGACGTCTCGGCCCCGCGGAGTTGCTCGACTATCACGGCCGCGGGCTTGCGGGCCTGCTGCTCGAGGAGGGAAGCCCCACCGCGCACGCGACCATCATCGCCCGCGCGCTCGAGGTGCCGCTGCTTGCGGGCTGCCGCGGCGCGGTCGATAGCGCCGAGGAGGGCGAGACGGTGCTGCTCGACGCCGAGGAGGGGCGGCTGATCCTGCGCCCCGAGAGCGAGATCGTCTCGGGCTACGAGGCCGCGCTCGCCGCCCGCTCGGCCCGGCGCGCCGCTCTTGCGGAGACCGCGACGCTGCCGCCGATGACCGCCGACGGCGTGCGCGTGAGCGTCCTGATGAACGCCGGGCTCGCCGCCGACCTCGCCCAGCTCGACTCCTGCGGCGCCGAGGGGATCGGCCTGTTCCGGACCGAGATCGCCTGGCTTGCCCGGGGCGGCCTGCCCGATCCGGACGCCGAGGAGGCGTTCTACGCCCGCGTGGTCGAGGCCGCCGGTGCGCGGCCGGTGTTGTTCCGCACCATTGACCTCGGCGGCGACAAGCTTCTGCCGGGCTTCCCGCACGGCGAGGAGGAGAACCCCGCGCTCGGCTGGCGGTCGCTGCGGATCGGGCTCGACCGCCCGGCGATGCTGAGGCGCCAGCTTCGGGCGCTGCTCCGCGCCACGGCCGGGCGGACGCTGCGCGTGATGTTCCCGATGGTCACGACGGTGGAGGAGTTCCGTGCCGCCAAGGCGATCCTGCGCGCCGAGACCGCCCAGCTCCGCCGCGCCGGGCGCGCGCCCGAACAGGTGCTTGTTGGGGCGATGCTCGAGGTGCCGGCGCTCGTGTGGCAGCTTCCCGCCTTGCTCGATGAGGCGGATTTCCTCTCGATCGGCTCGAACGACCTCACCCAGTTCCTGTTCGCGGCCGATCGCGGCAACCCGAGGCTCGCCGGACGCTACGACTTCCTCTCCGCCCCTGTGCTTGACCTGCTCGCCGAGGTCGCCGCCGCGGCCGCGGCGGCGAGCGTTCCCTTAAGCCTCTGCGGCGAGGCGGCGTCTCGGCCGCTCGAGGCGCTCGCCGTGCTCGGCGTCGGCATCCGGGCTGTCTCGATGCCGGCGAGTGCGGTTCCCGCCGTGAAGGCGATGGTGCGCGGGCTTGATCTCGGGGCCTTCACGCGCTTCCTCGCCGGGCTTCGCCGGTCCGCCCACGGAGGGCGGTCGCTCAGGGCGGAGATCGCAGCGTGGGCGCGTGACCACGGCCTCTCGTTCTAGCGCCACGGGCGGGCGTGCCACGGTCCTTAATCGAATTTCGTAACGTGTTCACGTTAGGACTGGCAGAAGAGGGGGGTCCCGCGCTAGACGATGGGGCTCTGGGCACCAGGGCGGGGGGCGGCATGGTCCCGGAAGGCTGCCGTGGTGCGAGGAAGGTCTGCGGTGCTGCAAGACGGAAAGACGATGGCGACCGAGGACATGGTGTCCGTCCCGGCAGCTGGTCAGTCGGCGGTCGGCGGCCTGTTGCGGGCCGCGCGGCAGCGGCATGGGCTCGCGGTCGAGGATGTCGCGCTCGCACTCAAGATCCGCCGGCCCTACATCGAGGCGATCGAGGAAGGGCGGCTGTCCGCCCTGCCCGCGCAGGCCTACGCGATCGGCTTCGTCAAGACCTACGCCGCCGCGCTCGGGCTCGACGCCGAGGAGGTCGCCCGGCGCTGGCGCCTCGAGACGGGGGCGGCGCATGCGCGCAAGCCCGAGCTCTCCTTCCCCGCCCCCGTTCCCGAGCGGGGAATCCCAGCGGGCGCTCTGATCGTCGTCGGCCTTGTGCTGGCGGCCGGGCTCTACGGGGGCTGGTACTACCTCTCGGGCACCGGGCAGAGGGTGGCCGACCTTGTGCCGGCTCTGCCCGAACGTTACGCTCGTATCGAGGTGACACCACAGTCCCCGCCGGCCGCCGCGACGGCCTCCCTCGCGCCGTCCGCGACGCCCAACCAGCCTCCCGTCTCCGCCGCGCCTCTGGCTTCGGCCCTGCCCCCGCCAGCCACACAGCCGCAGCAGTCTCCGCCTCCAGTCTTGCCTCAGGCGTCGCCGGGCGGTGGAGGCGCGCCCGCTCTCACCGGTCCCGTCCCCCCCGCACCCGAGCCGCGCGTCGCCCTGCCGGCCACCGGGCCGTGGCCCACCGGCCCTGCCGTCACGCCTGAGAGCCTGGCCGCGCCGCGCCCGGCCGCGAGCCCGACCAGCGCCAGCGCCTCGACCCTCACCCCTCCGCCTCCACCGCCGCAGGCGGAGGCGCCAGCGCAGAGCTTCGGCACGGCTGACGAAAGCCGGGTGCTTTTGCGCGCCCGCGCCGACAGCTGGATCCAGGTGCGCGAGCGGAACGGCGGCACTGTTCTCTTCAACCGCGTGCTCCGGCCGGGCGAGACCTACCGCGTCCCGCTCCGTCCCGGCCTGCTGCTCACCACAGGCAATGCCGGCGGGCTCGAGATTGTGCTCGACGGCGATGCCCTGCCAACCCTCGGGCAGCACGGTGTAGTGCGGCGCGACCTGCCACTCGAGCCCGAGCTCCTGAAACAGGCGGTCGCGAGCCTGCAGCGGTAGCGGAACGCCGCGCGGCACGCCATTCTCCCGCCCGAGCGGGAGAGCATCCGACCATGTCCTATCGTCCCTACCAGAGGATCACCCGGCGCAAGAGCCGCAAAATCCATGTCGGGCGCGTCGCCGTCGGCGGCGATGCGCCGATCTCGGTCCAGACCATGACCAACACGCCGACGACCGACGTCGCGGCGACGATCGCCCAGATACGCCGCGCCGAGATTGCCGGCGCCGACATCGTGCGTGTCTCGGTGCCGGACGAGGAGAGCACCGCCGCTCTGGCCAAGATCGTGCCCGAGGTGGGCGTGCCGATCGTCGCCGACATCCACTTCCACTACCGCCGCGCGATCGAGGCGGCCAAGGCCGGCGCCGCCTGCCTGCGCATCAACCCAGGCAACATCGGCTCGCCCGATCGAGTGAAGGAGGTGATCCGGGCCGCGCGCGACCATGGCTGCTCGATCCGGATCGGCGTGAACGCGGGCTCGCTCGAGAAGCACCTGCTCGAGAAATACGGCGAGCCGAACCCGGAGGCGATGGTCGAGAGCGCTCTGTGGCACGCGGCCCTGTTGCAGGAGCACGACTTCCACGAGTTCAAGATCAGCGTGAAGGCCTCGGACGTGTTCCTTGCCGTCGCCGCCTATCAGCTCCTCGCCGAAGCCTGCGACCACCCCCTCCATCTCGGCATCACCGAGGCCGGCGCGCGCCGCACCGGCACGGTGAAGTCCGCCCTCGGCATCGGCTCGCTTCTGTGGGCCGGGATCGGCGACACGATCCGCGTCTCGCTCGCCGACGAGCCGGAGGAGGAGGTGCGCGTGGGGTGGGAGATCCTCAAGGCGCTGCACCTGCGCCACCGCGGCGTGAAGATCATCGCCTGCCCCTCCTGCGCCCGCCAGGGCTTCGATGTGATCCGCACCGTCGAGACGCTCGAGCGTCGGCTCGAGCACATAGAGGTGCCGATCACCCTCTCGATCATCGGCTGCGTGGTGAACGGGCCGGGCGAGGCGCTGATGACCGATCTCGGGCTCACCGGCGGCGGCGCGGGGCGGCACATGGTCTACGCCGCCGGCAGGGCCGACCATACGATCAGCACCGAGGAGATGATCGACCATATCGTCGCGCTGGTGGAGGCGAAGGCGGAGGCGATGCGGGACAAAACCGCCCTGCCAGAGGCGGCAGCCTGAGCCGGGGCGAAGCGGGGCCCGCGGCCGCGCCCGGGCTTGACAGGCGGGCGCGCAGGCGGCGTTTGAGCCGTCGACCGTGACACCTCCCCGGCCGGAGACACCGTGACCCCGCTCAAGCCCGTGCGCGGCATGCGCGACCTCATCGGCGAGGACGCCCGACGCCACCGCCACGTCATCGACACCGCCCGCCGTATCGCCCTCCTCTGGGGCTTCGAGGAGTGGGAAACGCCCGTGCTCGAGGACACGCGCGTCTTCACCCGAAGCCTCGGTGACACCTCCGACGTGGTGATGAAGGAGATGTACAGTTTCGAGGACCGCGGCGGCGAGCAAGTGACGCTCCGCCCCGAGAACACCGCAGGTGTGTGCCGCGCGCTCGTCTCGAACGGGCTGACGCAGGACCTGCCGCAGAAGGTGTTCTACGCCGGGCCGATGTTCCGCTACGAGCGGCCGCAGAAGGGGCGCTACCGGCAGTTCCACCAGATCGGCATCGAGACCCTCGGCGCGGCGGAGCCGCTCGCTGATGCTGAGGCCATCGCCTGCGGGTGGGAGATCCTCAACGCCCTCGGCGTCGCCGACGGCACGGTGCTTGAGATCAACACGCTCGGCGATTCGGAGAGCCGGCGTGCCTGGCGTGCCGCTCTCGTGTCGTTCCTCAAGCGCCATCAGCAGGCGCTGTCTGAGGACAGCCGGATCCGGCTCGAGCGCAACCCCTTGCGCGTTCTCGACAGCAAGGACGAGCGCGACCGCGCCATCCTCGCCGACGCGCCCGACATCTTCGACCACCTGACCGAGGCCGCACGCGCCCGCTGGGAGGCGGTGCTCGCGGCGCTCGACGCCTTCGGCGTGCCCTATCGGGTCAATCCGCGCATCGTGCGCGGCCTCGACTATTATTCCCACACCGCTTTCGAGTTTGTCACCGATCGTCTCGGCGCCCAAGGAACGGTGATGGCGGGTGGCCGCTATGACGGCCTTGTCGAGGAGATGGGCGGGCCGCCGACGCCGTCTGTCGGCTGGGCGGCTGGGGTCGAGCGTCTTGCCATGCTTCTGCCCGCGCCGCCTGCGCCCATCGCTCCAGTGGCGGTGATCCCGATCGGCGAGGAGTCGGAGCGGGCGGCGGTTGCGGCGCTCACTGCGCTGCGACGCGCCGGGATCCGCGCCGAGATGGCGTTCCGCGGCACGCTGAAGCGGCGCCTGGAGCGGGCGAACAAGGCGGGTGCGCGCGCGGCCGTGATCCTCGGCGAGGCCGAGATCGCCTCCGGCGTCGCCCAGGTGAAGGACCTTCGCTCGGGCGCGCAGGAGGCGGTGCCGCTCGATCAGTTGCCGCAATGGCTTGCCGGATGAGCCGTCGCCTCTCCCCCGCCTTCGCCGCACGGCTCGATCGCGTGCTTGCGCGCGCGCGCGAGCTCGAGGCGATGCTCGCGCAAGGCCTCGAAGGCCCCGCTTACGTCGCGGCGACGCGCGAGCAGGCGCAGCTCGCTCCCCTCGCTGAGGGGATCGCGTCGCTCAGGCGCGCCGAGCGCGAGCTCGCCGAGGCCGAGGCCCTGCGGGACGACGCGGCGGCCGATCCGGAGATGCGCGCGCTCGCGGAGGAGGAGGCCCGCGCGCTCGCTGCGCGGATCGACGAGCTCGAGCACGGCATCCGGCTCGCGCTCCTGCCGAAGGACGAGGCGGACGAGCGGAACGTCATCCTCGAGGTGCGCGCCGGTGCGGGCGGCGACGAGGCGGCGCTCTTCGCCGCCGACCTGTTCGAGATGTATCGCCGCTACGCCGAGGCGCGCGGCTGGCGCTTCGAGGTGCTCGAGCTCTCCGAGAACGACCTCGGCGGCTTTCGCGAGGCGGTCGCCTCCATCACCGGCAAGGACGTGTATGCGAGGCTGAAGTTCGAGAGCGGCGTGCACCGGATCCAACGCGTGCCGGCGACCGAGGCGCAGGGGCGGATCCACACCTCGACCGCGACCGTCGCGGTGCTGCCCGAGGCCGAGGAGGTCGATGTCGCCATCAACGAGCAGGACCTCCGGATCGACGTGTTCCGCGCCTCCGGCGCCGGCGGCCAGCACGTCAACAAGACCGAGAGCGCGGTGCGGATCACCCATCTGCCCTCCGGGATCGTCGTCGTCTGCCAGGACGAGAAGAGCCAGCACAAGAACCGGGCGCGGGCGATGAAGATCCTCCGTGCCAGGCTTTACGAGCGCGAGCGCGCGGCGAGAGCCTCGGCGCGCTCCGACCTGCGCCGGTCGCAGGTCGGCACGGGCGACCGTTCGGAACGGATCCGAACCTACAACGTGCCGCAGGGGAGGGTGACCGACCATCGCATCGGCCTCACCCTGCACAAGATCGACCGCGTGCTCGCAGGCGAGCTTGACGAGATCATTGACGCTCTGACAGCGGAGGCGCAGGCAGAGCTGCTTGCGCAGGAGGCGTGACCGGCGCCCGAGCGGGCGGCGCGACGGTCGGCGCGCTTCTGTGCGAGGCCGGGGATCGGCTTCGCGCGGCAGGTGTGGAGGAGGCGCGCATCGAGGCGCGGCTCCTGCTCGGCCATGTGCTCGGGCGCAAGCCGCTCGCCCTGCCGCTCGAGGCGCATCGTCCGGTGACGGAGGCCGACGCCGAGCGGTTCCGCGCGCTGGTCCGCCGACGCGCCGCACGCGAGCCGACGGCCTACCTCATCGGCAGGCAGGGCTTCTGGACGCTCGATCTCGCCGTGACTCCCGACGTGCTGATCCCCCGGCCCGATACAGAGACGGTGGTCGCCGCGGCGGTCGACCACGCCGGCTGCCGCGACGCCGTCCGTCGCGTGCTCGACCTCGGAACCGGTTCGGGCGCGATCCTGCTTGCGCTGCTCTCCGAGTGCCCGAACGCCTGGGGGGTTGGGCTCGACCGGAGCGAGGCAGCGCTCGCGGTCGCCCGCGGCAATGCCGTTGCCTCCGGGCTCGCCCACCGCTGCGCCTTCGTCTGCGGCGACTGGGCCGCGGCGTTGGCCGGGCGATTCGACATCGTCGCCGCCAATCCGCCCTATATCGCCACCGGCACGATCGCGACCCTCGCCCCGGAGGTGGCGCGTGCCGAGCCGCGCGTCGCGCTGGACGGCGGCGCCGACGGGCTTGCCTGCTACCGGGCGATCATCCCTGACCTGCCGCGCCTGCTTGCTCCGTCGGGTGTGGCGGTGCTCGAACTCGGCGCAGGCCAAGCGCGAGAGGTCGGGGCGCTGGCCGAGTCGGCGGGGCTGCGATGCGTGGAAATACGGCAGGACCTTGGCGGCGTTCCGCGTGCGTTCGCGGTCGTGCAGGGCTGATCGAAGTCCCTGGGAAAAAAACCGGTTGGCGTGGCCTCGCCGCCGCACTAGGGTGCCTCAGGGGCCGACCGACTCCGCCTCGATCTCGCCCTGCGCGGCGCTGGCGCCGCTTGCGGCGCGGGGTGGTGCGGGCCCCGGGGCGCCGGCGAGACACGCCGCCGCCCGGGCGTCGGCTCCGGCCGGCAAGCGACGCTGCGACAACGATGGCAGATACGGGAAGATGAACCTCAAGCGTATGCGTGGCCGCGGCCATCACCAGGCCTCCCGGCACCAGCACCGCGGCATGCCGCTCAACCGCAACCATGTGTTCGACAGCAACGGGCCGGACGTCCGGCTTCGCGGCACCTCGCAGCAGCTGTTCGAGAAGTATCTCCAGCTCGGGCGCGACGCGACCTCGGCCGGCGACCGGGTGATGGCCGAGAGCTACTTCCAGCACGCCGAACACTATTTCCGCATCCTCAACGCCATGCAGCAGGCCCAGGGACACGCCCACGGGCAGGGCCAGAACGGGCACCAGCAGCGCCGCGGCTACGAGGGCGAGGCGGTCGACCCGCTCGAGGCTGCCGTCGAGCAGGCGATGAACGGCCACGCCGCCGATCAGCCGCTCGCCCCCGGCGAGGGCGAGCAGCCGAAGCTCCAGCCGCCCGGGCTCGACTGAGCCGGCTACTCCCGGGCTCCGCCCCAAGCGGAGCGTTCGACGACGCTCCGAGGCGGAGATCGGGGAGCCCTCGCGGCACTGCGCCCGACCCGGCGCCGGCCGGGAGCGGCCCCTGTCGGCGCCGCCCGCCTCTCTCTTTTTCGACATGTCCGCCGTCAGCGGGCGTCCGTGCCCAGGCGTCAGGGAGTGCAACGCCGTGCGCGAGCGACGCCACGGTAACGCTCCCGGCCTCGAGCGGAGCCGAAGCCCCCGCTGAGGCCTCCAACGTCGGCTCACGGCGTGGCGTCGTGCACCACGATCGCGTCGCCGACTGCCACCCGCCCGCCTGCCTCGACCCTGCCGTAGACGCCGAGATCGGGGTGGCCGAACCCGTCCCACAGGCCCTGCACCGGGTCGCAATCCCGCCGCGCGGTGAGCGGGTTCACCTCGGTCGCGGCGCAGCGGGGGATCCGCTTCGTGATCCGCAGCGTCGCGCCGCCGAGCTCGATCGTCCGGCCCACCCAGTCGAACTCCGCCCACGCGGGCAGGCCGCTGAAATACACGTTCGCGCGGAAGCGCAGCGGGTCGAGGCTTCGCCCCATTGCCCGCTCGAGCGCGGCGAGCGAGGCGAGATTGATCAGCGACACCACCTTGTTGCGATGGTCGGAGAAACTGTGGCCGGGGGAGGTGACGAAGCGCGGGCGCCCGCGCACCTCGTGACCGAGGAGGTCGGCGAGGAAGGCAGCGATCGCCGCGCGTCCCTCTGCGGTGGCGGTCGAGGCGGTCAGCGCCTTGCCGTCGGGCGGGCGCAGCACCAGCACCTCGCGCCGGTCGTCCCAGGCCGCGTGCAGCGCAGCAAGCCGCTCGTTCTCCATCAGCGTCGCGAAATGCTGCTTCTGCAGCCAGGCGGGCGACGCCTCGTCGAACGGCGCATCCCCGTGCGCGAGCGCGAATTTCCTGTCGCCCGGCAGGGTCTCGCCCGGGTCGAGATGAACCTCGGCGAGCGCCTCGGCGGACAGCCCCTTCACGGGGTAGCGGTAGATGTGTTCGACGCGCACGCCGCGAGCCCTCTCTTGCACTTGAGCGCCATCAAAGCGGTTCCCATCTCCCCTCTGCAACGCTCGGAGCACCGGGCGCTGCCGCCGGGTGCAGCCTTCGGGGGCACACGGTGCCCGTCGCCTCGAAGAGGGACAGAGACATGGACATCGAGAAGTTCACCGAACGCTCCCGCGGCTTCCTGCAGGCCGCATCCACCATCGCCATCCGCGAATACCATCAGCGGATCCTGCCCGAGCACTTGCTCAAGGCCCTGCTCGACGACCCGGACGGTGCCGCCGCCGGGCTGATCCGCGCCGCCGGGGGCGACCCGGCCAAGGCGCGTGCCGCGGTCGACAGTGCGTTGGCGCGGCTGCCGAAGGTGTCGGGCCCGGGCGCCGGCCAGCCGATGCTCTCGCCTGAGCTCGTGCGGGTGCTCGACGCCGCGCAGCAGGCGGCGCAGAAGGCAGGCGACGAGTTCGTGGCGCAGGACCGGCTTCTGGTCGCGCTTGCCAACGCGGACGGGGCGGCGGGGGCGGCGCTGCGCGGGGCCGGCGCCACGCCGCAAGCGCTCGAACGCGCGGTCGCCGACATCCGCAAGGGACGCAAGGTGACAAGCCAGGGCGCGGAGGAGACGTTCGACGCGCTCTCCAAATACGCCCGCGACATCACCGCTGCTGCCCGCGAGGGCAAGCTCGACCCGGTGATCGGGCGCGACGAGGAGATCCGGCGCGTCGTCCAGGTGCTCGCGCGGCGGACCAAGAACAACCCGGTGCTGATCGGCGAACCGGGGGTGGGCAAGACGGCGATCGTCGAGGGGCTCGCGCTCCGGATCGTCAACGGCGACGTTCCGGAGGCGCTGAAGGGCAAGCGGGTGCTCGCTCTCGACCTCGGCGCCCTCGTGGCTGGCGCGAAATTCCGCGGCGAGTTCGAGGAGCGCCTGAAGGCCGTTCTCGCCGAGATCGAGAACGCCGCCGGCGAGGTGATCCTGTTCATCGACGAAATGCACACCCTCGTCGGCGCGGGCAAGGCGGAAGGCGCGATGGACGCCTCGAACCTGCTCAAGCCGGCGCTCGCCCGCGGCGAGCTCCACTGCATCGGCGCCACCACGCTCGACGAATACCGCAAGCACGTCGAGAAGGACGCCGCCCTTGCCCGGCGCTTCCAGCCTGTGTTCGTGTCCGAGCCCTCGGTCGAGGACACGATCTCGATCCTGCGCGGCATCAAGGACAAGTACGAGACGCACCACGGCGTGCGGATCTCCGACTCGGCCCTCGTCGCTGCCGCGACGCTCTCGAACCGCTACATCACCGACCGGTTCCTGCCCGACAAGGCGATCGACCTCGTCGACGAGGCCGCCTCGCGCCTGCGCATGCAGGTGGACAGCAAGCCCGAGGAGCTCGACGAGCTCGACCGGAGGCTGATCCAGCTCAAGATCGAGCGCGAGGCGCTGCGGAAGGAGGAGGACGCCGCCTCGAAGGAGCGGCTTCAGCGACTCGAGCGCGAGATCGCCGAGCTCGAGGAGAAATCGAACGCAATGACGGCCGAGTGGCAGGCCGAGAAGGCGCGCGTCGCCGAGACCCAGGCGCTCAAGGAGCGGCTTGACCGCGCCCGGGCCGAAGCCGAGATGGCGCAGCGGCAGGGCGATCTCGCCCGCGCTTCGGAGCTCCGCTACGGCGTGATCCCCGAGCTCGAGAAGCGGATCGCCGCCGCCGGCTCGGAGGGCCGCCTCGTCAACGAGGCGGTGACGGAGGCCGAGATCGCCCAGGTCGTGAGCCGCTGGACCGGCATTCCCGTCGACAAGATGCTCGAGGGCGAGCGGGCGAAGCTGCTCGCGATGGAGGACAATCTCCGCCGCCGCGTGGTCGGGCAGGAGGATGCGCTCAGGGCGGTGGCGAACGCCGTCCGCCGCGCGCGCGCAGGCCTTCAGGACCCGAACCGGCCGATCGGCTCGTTCCTGTTCCTCGGCCCCACGGGCGTGGGCAAGACCGAGCTCTGCAAGGCGCTCGCCGCGTTCCTGTTCGACGACGAGCGGGCGATGGTGCGCATCGACATGTCCGAGTACATGGAGAAGCACGCCGTCGCCCGGCTGATCGGCGCACCACCCGGCTATGTCGGCTACGAGGAGGGCGGGGCTCTGACCGAGGCGGTGCGGCGCCGGCCCTACCAGGTGATCCTGTTCGACGAGGTCGAGAAGGCGCACGAGGACGTGTTCAACGTGCTCCTGCAGGTGCTCGACGACGGGCGGCTGACCGACGGCCAGGGCCGGACAGTGGATTTCCGCAACACCATCATCGTGCTGACCTCGAACCTCGGCTCCGAGATCCTCGCCGCGCAGCGTGAGGACGAGGATGTCGATCTCGTGCGCGGCCAGGTGATGGCGGTGGTGCGCAGCCGGTTCCGCCCCGAGTTCCTGAACCGGCTCGACGAGATCATCCTGTTCCGCCGCCTCGGCCGGAGCGAGATGGCGGCGATCGTCGAGATCCAGCTCGAGCGCCTGAAGGCCCTGCTCGCGGAGCGGAAGGTGAAGCTCGAGGTGGGCGAGGATGCGAAGGCCTGGCTCGCCGAGGCCGGCTACGACCCGGTCTACGGGGCAAGGCCGCTGAAGCGGGTGATCCAGCGGTCGCTGCAGAACCCGCTTGCCATGATGCTGCTCGAGGGCGCGATCGCCGAGGGCGAGACCGTGCATGTCTCGGCAGCCGGCGACGGGCTTGTGATCAACGGCAGGCTCGCCGAGGCGGCCTGAGACTCGACCACGGGCGAGCGCGGCGGGGGCCGGTGCGAGAGCCTCCGGCCCAGGACGGCGGGGCGGGGGATGGCACCTCGACCCGCCCCCAGGCCGCCGATCGCCTTGGCGGCACCTCTTGGCCGGTCAGCCGGGGTAAGCTGACCGCTTGAGCGGAGGCAAACCGCCCGCGACCAGGCCACGGGCGGACGTGCCGGGCGTTCGGGTCCGGGGCGATACCCGTCGTTCGGCGGCGGGCCGCTCAGTCGGCGGCGGCAAGCTCCCGGCCCGGCGCGAGCAGGGCGAACTGACGCTCGGCCCGGGCGCGCGCGCGCTGGAAGGCCGCAAGCGCGAGGCCGGCGAGGCGCTTGGGCGGCATGACCTGCGCGACCGCCGGGTTGACCGGCTGGTGGTTGCGGTGCACCTCGAAATGGAGATGCGGCCCGGTCGAGAGACCCGTCGAGCCGACGCGGCCGATCACCTGCCCCTGCCGCACCAGCGACCCGGGCCGCAAGCCCCGCTGGATCGAGGAGAGGTGGGCGTAGAGCGTCGAGACCCCACCCGCATGGTTGATCACGACCGTGGTGCCATAGCCGCCGCGCGTGCCGGCGAAGGCGACTCGCCCGTCGCCCGCGGCATAGACGGGCGTTCCCGTGGGCGCGGCGAAATCCACCCCCTGGTGCATTCGGCTGTAGCCGAGGATCGGGTGGCGGCGCATGCCGAAGCCTGAGGAGATCCTCGCCGCATCGAGCGGCGTGCGCAACAGCGACCGCCGCACCGAGACGCCGTTCTCGTCGAACCAGTCGACGCTGCCGTCAGGCGCCACGAAGCGCCAGATCCGGTGCACCCTGCCGCCCGCCTCGAGCTCGGCGAACAAGGCATCGCCGTGGTCCATCAGCGCGCCGTCTGGGTCGCGCCAGCGTTCGAACATCACTGCGAAACGCTCTCCGCCCTGAAGGTCGCGCTGGAAGTCGATGCTGTTGGAGAAGGCGCGAATGAGCCCCATCACGAGGGCGGGCGGCACCGAGGCGCGGGTGAGATCCTCGTAGAAGCTCGCGGTGATCGCGCCCTCGGCGCGCACGAGATGGCGCACCCGCTCGACCTCCTCGAGCGTGGCCGTGAAGCCGCCATCCTCGCGGGCGAAGAGGGTGACGCGCCGGTCGGGGGAGGGCTCGATCGCGAGCGCGGCGAGCGGGCGCGAGGGATCGAGGCTACGGAACAGATAGAGCTCTTGCCCCGGCCGCAGATCGCGTGGCCGCAGATGCGGCCTGATCGCCGCGACGGCGGCATGCGCCTTGGCAGGGGCGAGCCCGGCCCTGCCGAGCAGGGCAAGCAGCGTGTCGCCCCGCCTGACCTCGAGGAGCACGGGCTCGAGCGCCTCACCGGGCAGGAGGGCGGCCTGGTCGCTCGGCTCGGCGCTCGTCGCCTCGCTGGCGACGAACGGGCCTTCAAGCTCGAGCGCTGCCGCAAGCTGCGGCGCGGTAAGCAGCAGAGCGGCGACAAGTCTGGCCAATACGGCCCGGAGACGAGGCATCACGCTGCGAATCCATGGGGTTGGTCGCGGACGCTCGCACACTCGGCCGCCCGCGCAGGGTGTGTCAACCGCTCAGCGCATGGCGGGCATGCGACCGCGCGCGGGCGCCGAGGGCCTCCTGGCGGCGTGGATCGTTCCGGGGCTACCCCACCGCTAGGGGGAAAAAGCCGAATGGCGTCAATCGGTTGAGGCCTGCCGGGGCGGGTGCGGAGAAGGCTTGCGGCGGGGCCTGAAACCTGTTTGACATTGCGCATCGCCGTGCGTATAAGCCGCGCCTCGCCGAGGGGAACACCTGATGGCGGGCCGCGGCGGAGAGGCCGTGGTGCGAGGGGATGAGGTCCCCCGCAGCGCTCTTTGACAGGTTGATCGGAGAGGAAGGGATGCGTTGGCGGCGTCTGGCTGCTCCGGCGCGGGCCCACGGGACTTGGTCCCGTGTGTCGGCGCTCCGGGGGTTCGGCTGGATCGCCTGTCGAACGCATCGCCACGATGCCAAGACGCCAAAGTGCGAGACAGTTCGGACCCCGTTCATCGTGCGCCCCCTCGGGGGTGTTCGGATGAACCTGAGAGTTTGATCCTGGCTCAGAGCGAACGCTGGCGGCAGGCCTAACACATGCAAGTCGTGCGCCCCGCAAGGGGAGCGGCGGACGGGTGAGTAACGCGTGGGAATCTGTCCCGAGGTGGGGGATAACCCTGGGAAACTAGGGCTAATACCGCATAATGTCTGCGGACCAAAGCCGCAAGGCGCCCCGGGAGGAGCCCGCGTCCGATTAGCTAGTTGGTGGGGTAATGGCCTACCAAGGCGACGATCGGTAGCTGGTCTGAGAGGATGATCAGCCACACTGGGACTGAGACACGGCCCAGACTCCTACGGGAGGCAGCA